>OJCA01000154.1_pt1 | contig 13993 bp, 12 predicted proteins | sample 1591551 | NCBI WGS metagenome assembly OJCA01 (sample SAMN05416738, study PRJEB24817) | seawater metagenome | isolation source: Sea water | place: Canada:Atlantic | collected 2013-07 | reverse complement strand
ATCTACACGTAAGGAGTCGTCGGCAGCGTCAGATGTGTATAAGAGACAGAGATAATGCTCAGCTCCTTCGCCTTGGTGATGTAGCAGACATTACACTGCGTCCCAAGGATGACCAAAGTACCATTAAATACGATGGCAAACCTGCAATTGAACTCACGATTATGCGAAGCAAAAGTGATGACACTATCAAAACTGCGGCCATTATGAATAATTGGGTACTTAGTGCCAGAAAGCGCTTCCCTGAGGGCGTTGAGATAGTGGTTTATGACGAAAGGTGGCTTTTATTAAAGGCGAGAATTAGTCTTTTAATCAATAATGGCGCCTACGGTTTGCTTTTTGTGGTTGGTTTATTGTTCATGTTTCTTAATTCTCGGGTTGCATTTTGGGTGGCTATGGGGATACCTGCCTCACTCTTAGCTACTTGGGGAGTGATGTACCTCATTGGTGGGTCAATCAACATGATCAGCCTATTTGGTATGATTATGGCGTTGGGCATCATTGTCGATGACGCCATAGTCGTGGGTGAAGATGCACTTACACACTACCAGCAAGGAGAACCACCTCTTCAAGCAGCTTTAGGTGGAGCACAGCGAATGATGGGACCCATTACCGCGTCTTCCTTAACAACTATAGCGGCTTTTTTACCACTACTGCTGATCAGTGGGGCCATTGGTAGTATCCTTGCTGATATCCCTATTGTGGTCATTTGTGTCATTTTGGTGTCTTTGGTTGAATGCTTTTTAATCTTACCAGGCCATCTGCACCATGCCCTAAAAAAACAAAGCCAATAAAAACCCCTCGCGCATCGATCAGGGTTTGATCGAGGTTTTGATAGTTTTAAAAACAGGATCTTCCGACCTTTAGTCACCTTTGCAATTGACTTTCGCTTCGTAACTTTCAGTTTAGCCATCACCGCATTAGTTTTGGCTGTGGGGCTGCTCGTGGGTGGACGTATTCAATTTGCTTTTTTCCCAAGCGTAGATGGCGACAGTATCCGGGCTAACGTGCAATTTAGTAGTGGCACGCCGGCAAGCGAAGTCGCATCCTATTTAATTAAGGTAAATGATGCTTTGCTTGAGACTGAAGAAGAATTAGGGGGTGACCTGATCAGTGAGCAAGTAAGCTATTATGGAACAAACAAACTGCCAACGGCTGGCATTTCTAGTACTGAACAAATTGCATTACTGAAGGTTGAACTAGATAGTTCAAAAACGAGGGTTATTACTAATGCTGAATTTATAGAAATATGGAATAGCAAAATCCCCAAGGTTCCCGGATTAGAAAAGATTATTATTGATCAACCTCAATCTGGACCACCAGGCAAGCCTATTGAAGCTAATATTACAGGTGCAAACGCAACTGTAATGAAAGAAGTGGCTCTTAAACTGCAAACATCTCTTAAGCCGTTTACTGGTGTTCAAAACATTGATGACAACCTACCCTATGGAATGGAACAACTGATCTTCAATCTCACCCCAGAAGCCGCAACCTTAGGCCTCACAAGTGAATATATTGGCAGCCAACTGAGGTACGCCTTTGATGGAGTCACGGTGCAAAGTTTTTACCTAGGATCAGACGAAATTGATGTGCGCCTTATGTTGAAAGACCAAGACCGTAATCGCATTTCTACCTTGTATGCCCTTCCCATTATACTGCCCTCAGGTAACACTGTTCCTTTACTGGAGTTAGTGGAATTTAGCTCCCGCAGGGGTATTGATAAGTTCAGTAGTAGAGATGGTCAGTTAATGGTGACCGTTAAAGCAGATGTAGACGTAGGTGCAACCAACGCCAACGTGATTATTGCAGCTTTGAAGAAAGATACGATTCCAAATCTTGAACGGGAATATGGTGTGAAAATCAACTTTGGTGGGGCAAAAGAAAGGGAGAGGGGCACTTTGGGCGATATGATGACTGGGTTAGTCTTAGCCCTTATTCTCATCTACATCGTTTTAGCTTGGGTATTCGCATCTTATGCATGGCCTATTGCTGTAATGTTTACCATCCCATTTGGGTTAACAGGTGCCGTATTAGGCCATCTTGTTATGGATAGAGACCTGACCATACTGTCATTATTTGGCTTATTTGGACTGTCTGGCATTGTCATTAACAACAGTATTGTGTTGTTGTCTTTTTATAAGGGCTTCCGTGAACAAGGTATTGCCCCTAAGGAAGCCATTATAGAGGCTGCATGCCAAAGGCTGCGGGCAGTGCTGCTCACTTCAATGACTACTATCGCAGGGCTAACGCCTATTCTGTTTGAAAACTCACTACAGGCGCAGTTCCTAATCCCAATGGCAATATCAATTGTTTTTGGCTTGGCACTAGGCACGCTGCTCATCTTATTTGTAGTGCCTTCCATGATATTAATGTTAGAAAACTTAAATGCCATTCTTGCAGGCAGAAAACGCAGTACTTAAAGCGTAAAAATGGCTTAGAATAGTTGCAGTTGATGCTGAGAGCTTGGGACTTTTAATTTAAGGCCCATACCCAACAAACGCACACCCTGTCTCTGTTGCTGCGGCAGGCCGCTGTGAAATGCGGTCTGCAACAAGGTCTTAAAAAAATCTAGGTTAATCTCAACACTGGCTTGCTCTCGGGTTAATTGAGAAAAATCGGCAAACTTTAACTTCACCACGACACCTGCAACTTCATAATCTTGAGAAAGCTTATGCCATCGCTCCAGTAGTTCAGTATACAAAGGAGATAAGGCATCACTGCAGGCTTGGATATTTGCTAAGTCTTGTGTATAGGTATTTTCGACAGACACAGACTTGCGCACTCGACGGGTCTGCACGGGCCGATGGTCTTCACCGTACCTTCTTGTCGCTAAGGCTTGCCCCATGCGGCCAAATTTTTGCTCTAGTTCTAACTCACTAAAAGACCGAAGATCAGCACAGTTTTGAATGCCATGCGCAGCTAATTTAGCAGCACTTACGGGGCCAATACCTGGTATTTTTGTGACGCAAAGGCGAGCACTAAACTCATCAAGCTCACTGGGTTTGACAACAAATAAGCCATTCGGTTTACGCCAGTCACTGGCCACTTTGGCAATAAACTTGTTGGGAGCCACACCAGCAGAAATAGTAATGCCAACCTCCGCCTCAACAGTAGACCTTATATCTTGCGCAATTAGGGTGGCGCTCCCACCAAACAAGGGAGAGTCTGTTACATCGATAAACGCTTCATCTAAGGATAAAGGTTCTATGGTCGTGGAGTAACGCTTAAAAATGGACATTATTTGTTGTGACACGGCCTTATACAAAGCCATTCGACCAGGCAAAATCAGCAACTCTGGGCAAGCACGAATGGCTTGAGCCGATGCCATGGCCGAGTGGACACCAAATTTTCGAGCTGGGTAGTTGCAGGTAGCGATGACTCCTCGACTATGTGCAGCGCCACCAATAGCAATCGGCCGATAGCGGTAACTCGGCACTTCGCGCATCTCTACAGCGGCATAAAAGCAGTCACAATCACAATGAATTATCTTTCGACTCATCGGCACCCTACTTAACTTTATTACTGTACATATAACCAGCATTTTACATATAATACAGAATACATCAAGTCTTGCTATACACCCGTCTAGCGCTTGCGCAGTTAAAGCGATATTATCAGTGCTGATTATTTTGGCGTTACCGAGACTTATATGAACCCACAAACACAAACAGAACTTGAAGCTGCAGCCTTTCGTAGCCTAGTTAAACACCTAGATAGCCGCAAAGATGTACAGAACATTGATCTAATGATCTTGGCTGGGTTTTGTCGCAACTGTATGAGCAAATGGCTGTTAGCCGCAGCTGATGAGCAAAGTGTAGCGATGAACTATGATGAAGCTAGAGAGCATATCTATTGCATGCCTTACGGTGAATGGAAAGAACATCATCAGTTACCTGCAACTGAAGAACAAATTAAAACTTTTTCAGCCATGGAAAAAGCCAAAGAAGCAGTGAATAGTTAGTGCCATGCCTACTTCATCTAACGCCCAAAACACACGCCCACTGATGCAAGCGCTTGAAGAAAAGATAAAACTACTAATCAGCCAAAATTTAGTTATGAGCCTAGAAATTGCCCAATTAAAGCAGCAAAATGACCATTTGATGACCCAACTGAGGGAACAAGATGGCCCCACTGAGACAATAATTCATCCCTAGGAGATACTTTCTGCTGACAAATATTGGCACATTCTTGCGCCAGCATGGAGCGCTAGCTGGATTGGTTTTATTGCTTGTGGGTGCTTTTCTGCTTAAGAATGCAGAAAAGACGGACCATCCATCTGAACTCAGCTCAGCCACTAACACTCGGGGGCTCTCTAGTGCGAACGTGGCAGCGCGCATTAGTCAGGCGATTGAGTCTACCTTTGACACCAAGGTAGAACCCATACCAGATTTTTTAGCTATTACTGATGTAAAATTAAAAAAGACAACTTTTTTTAATTATTTGAAGAAGCTGACAACAGAAGCAAATTACAAAATTCTTCAACTTCGTGCTGAAATTAAAGGTATGAATCCCCAGCGTCTGACACACCAACAGACCCAATTGCTTAATCGCTTATCCAAAACATACAAAATAAAAGTGGCAGAGCCTATTGAGCAAATCGATTTACTGTTGCACAAGGTGGGAATCATACCCGCGTCCTTAGTGCTGGCCCAAGCGGCTAATGAAAGCGCATGGGGGACCTCTCGGTTTGCAATTCAGGGTAATAATCTTTTTGGTCAGTGGTGTTTTAGTTTGGGCTGTGGCCTAGTTCCAAACGGTCGTCCTGTTGGAGCAAATTATGAAGTACGCAAGTTTAAAGACCCACAAGCATCTGTAGATGCCTATATGCGTAACTTAAACCGTCATGGCAGTTATGCAAATTTGCGTGATATTCGAGCATGCTTAACTAAGCACTCTGAAACAGTCACGGGTCGAGCCTTATCGGCTGGATTAATCAAGTATTCAACGCGTCGTGCAGACTACATAGATGAAATAAGATCAATGATTCGTGTTAATAAACTAGAAGCTTGGCAAAAAACTTGGTGGGGTAATAACAATCAACATCCGTGCAGCAAGTTGGTACAATTTGAACGTCCAAAAGTGGCTACAGAAGACCCTGTTCATGGTATTACTCAGCCCAGTAACAATTAATAAACTAAGTTCGTAAGCCAGATTAATAAACTAAATTAATAAGCCAGCTTTTTAGGGCCTAGTGAAATGAATTGAAGATTAACTCAAGATTTACTGGGAATGAAAAAAACATGCTCATGATGCTCATCACGACTCATGGATGAAGACGGAAAAGCGCTGGTTTGTCGTTGGACGTTACAATGACTTAAATAACCTACGCAAAAAATGAGTATGGTTGGGCATACTACTTGTCGGGAGTCTTGAACTAACCAGTAAACAACCCGATATACTTTAGGTATGAAGGGCTAAAAGTGTTTAGCCTTCCATCAAAACAGGCAGCTAATAAATGAGTTTAGAATGGCTTTTAGTACTTTTGTTACTGGGGATGATTTACTGGTGGGATACCAGTGCCGCCAAGGATCGAGCACGATTGGCCGCAAAGCAGCAGTGTGGGCTGCAGGACCTGCAGTTGCTTGATGACACCGTCGCCCTTAAAAAAACTCGTCTTAAACGTGACCGTCGCGGACACATCTCATTTTTGCGACAGTTTACTTTTGAATTCAGCAGTGACGGTGAACAAAGAACTCAGGGGGAATTACATTTACTGGGGAAAAAAATGACTCACCTGCATCTGGAAGTGCATCGAATACACTAGATTACGCCACAACCCTAGAGTTTAACCACCACTCTGCTAGAATGGCGTTCCACAAGGTCGTATCATTATCCATTTTGAGGAATATCTAGTTGTCGAATCTACCAGTCATCATTGGTTTTGGCGGAATAAATGCCTCTGGTCGAACCTCTTCCCATCATGGTTATCGCCGCCTCGTTCTCGATCACTTAGATACCCAAAGCCGGCTCGACACTCTCACTGATTTAGCGACATTAACCAATAAAGCCACTTTTTATAATGGTCTTTATTACTTAGCTGGTGAAGCACAAGGATTGACTCAGGCACAGTTAACAGAGCAACTAGGTGACCAGGTCAAGGACGCAACTCTGATCCGGCCAATCCGAACTGAAGCCTACGATGTGGAAAAACTAGTACTGAACAAAGTGGCACAAATAGTGCCTGCGTCTGGTGATTGCACTTGTATTCGCATGCGCAAGCGCCACTTGCCCAATCAGCTACCCGATAATTGGCAAGTAAGCCAGATCGATGGCGACACGGTTGAAGTCACCATAAGTGGCGCATTCACAGCTATTTTGCCAGATACCAAGCGCGCGCCAGTAAGTGCCGCAGGCCAGCTGCCCGATGGCTTTGATCCCAGTTCTCTTTATCAGTCACGTAACCACCCTCGTAATTTACAAATGACCGTATTTGGTGCGTCTGATGCTCTTAGTTCCACTGGTATTGCTTGGCAAATTATGCAAGATCATGTGGCACCAGATCGTATTGCTGTCTACGCAAGTAACTCCATTGGTCAGTTAGATGAAGCTGGTTTTGGTGGTTTATTAAAAAACCCGAGTACTGGCAAGCGCATCACTTCAAAGCAAATGCCGTTGGGTTATGGTCAAATGCCCGCTGATTTTGTTAACGCTTATTTATTAGGTAGTGTTGGCGCGGTCGGCTCTGCCCTAGGCGCATGTGCAACGTTTTTATATAACCTGCGAAATGCTGTTGAAGATATTAAAAGTGGGCGCCGTGATTTGGTCATCGTTGGGGGCAGTGACGCACCCATTACACCAGAGGTTATGGAAGGTTTTCGCACCATGGGTGCCCTCGCTGAAGACCATGAGTTATGTGCTTTAGATGGTAGTAATGAGGCGGATTTACGTCGGACTTCTCGGCCATTCTCTACTAACTGTGGTTTTACTATGGGCGAAGCCTCCCAGTGGATTGTGCTCACCAGTGATACTTTAGCACTCGCGCTTGGCGCCCAAATTCATGGCGCTGTGGCAGGTGTATTCGTCAACGCAGATGGCCATAAAAAGTCAATATCAGCCCCAGGCATCGGTAATTATGTGACCTTAGCTAAGGCCGCAGCCCTAACAGAAAGCATACTCGGTGCTGAATCATTGCGCCATCGTTCTTGTGTGCAGGCCCACGGCACCAGTACGCCCCAAAACCGCATTACTGAATCTCACGTTATCAATGAAACGGCCAAAGCCTTTGGGATAAAAGATTGGAAAGTTGCTGCGGTTAAAGCTTACCTAGGTCATTCTCAAGGCACAGCCGGTGGTGACCAACTTGCTGTGTCATTAGGCTTATGGCGCTACGGCATTTTGCCAGGTATCGCTACCATAGATCATGTTGCAAGCGATGTGCATGATAGCCATCTAGCAATTCAAGCAGCGCACCATGAAGTGGGCACAGAGGGTATCGACACAGTACTGCTGAATTCGAAAGGTTTTGGTGGTAACAATGCCAGTGCCGTATTAATGGGCCCACATGTGGCTAATCGACTCATGATTAAAAAGCATGGGCTTAAAGCCATGGAAAATATGCGCTCAGCCCAAGAGAAACATACTCAGGCTGCCAACGATTATGACCTCCAAAGTATGCGTGGATTATCAAATCCCACTTATAAATTTGGTCATAACGTTTTAACTGGTGAAGATTTGCTTATCAATCGCCATCAAATTGTTATTCCTGGGTATGCCAAAGCCATCGATTTATCAGTTAGCAACCCATTTGAGGACATGTGCTAGCCTGCCCTGTTCAATAAACTACTTCTGCAGATTTCCATGCTGTTAATTAATTCTTAACGCATCTAATGTGTTCTTTACCGTCTGCATAGCAATCTCAGATAAGGATTCACTTCGCAACTCGGCCAACACCAGCAATACTCGAGGCAGCATATCAGGTCGATTGGGCTGACCTTGCTCTTGCCCAGCCATAGGCATATCTGGCGCGTCTGTTTCTAACACCATATCTGTCAATGGCAATGCTTGGGCCAAGTGCCTCATAGCTTGAGCCCGCTCATAGGTTAGGTTGCCGCCTATGCCTATTTTAAACCCCAAATGAGTAAACTTTTCAGCTTGTTGCAAGCTGCCACTGAAGCCGTGCACAATACCGCCTTGGTTAAATTTTAACTGCCGTAACAACTGACCTAAGCGATCATTAGCCTTACGGCTATGAATAATAAGAGGGAGCTGGGTGTGTTGAGCAAGCTTAACCTGAGCAACGAACCAGGCTTCTTGATGCTCTATAGAAAAGCCCTCAAGTGACATGTCCAAAGCAAAGTCTAGTCCAATCTCCCCTATGGCTAAAGGCTTATGACGTTCAATGGCTGCAGTCAACACTGTAAGGTGCGCTTGGGTATGTTGATTACTAAAGTAAGGATGAAGACCCAGGGCTAAGTGCCAACTTGGGTATTGTTCACAAAGAGAGATTTGACGAGCAAATGAAGATTCCTTAGTGGCAGGCACCACTAGTTGTGTGACACCTTGGTCAAGGCAGGATTGCCATAAATGGGGTTGCAGACTTTGTAAGCGAGGGTGATCCCAATGACAGTGACTGTCAATCAACTGATGCATTAAACCCCCTCATTGTTTAATAACTGCGATTAATGTTCCCGCGTCGCACGGAAACGAATGTCTGGCCAACGTTCTTCCGTTAGACTCAGGTTGACCCGAGAAGGCGCCAAGTAGGTGAGGTGTCCACCGCCGTCAATAGCCAAATTCTCTGCTGCTTTCCGCTTAAATTCATCCAGCATTTTATGGTCATCACATTCAACCCAGCGGGCTGTATTTACGCTGATCGGCTCATAGATACATTCTACTTTATACTCATCCTGCAGGCGGTAAGCAACGACTTCAAACTGCAGAACACCCACAGCTCCAACGATCAGATCATTATTTTTCCCTGGCATAAACAGCTGGGTAGAGCCTTCTTCAGATAATTGTTGCAAGCCTTTTTGTAACTGCTTCATTTTTAGTGGATCCTTCAATCGCACTCGCTGAAACAGTTCAGGAGCAAAATGAGGAATACCTGCAAACTTTAGATTCTCTCCAGCGGTGAAGGTGTCACCAATCTGAATAGTGCCGTGATTGTGCAAGCCAATAATGTCACCAGGCCATGCCTGCTCAACATTGGAGCGTTCACCCGCCATAAAGGTGACTGCATCGGCAACTTTAACATCTTTACCTATGCGCACATGGCGCATTTTCATGCCGCGCTCATAACTACCTGAACAAATACGCATAAACGCAATACGGTCTCGGTGTTTAGGGTCCATGTTGGCTTGTATTTTAAACACAAAACCAGTGAATTTAGGCTCTATAGCCTCAACCACCCGTGCCCCTGCATTTCGAAACTTTGGCGCTGGGGCCCATTGCACAAAATAATCCAGCATTTCACGTATGCCAAAGTTAGATAAAGCCGTGCCAAAGAAAACTGGGGTCAGCTTGCCCTCTAGGAACAACTGCATGTCGAATTTATGGCTCGCACCCCGCACCAATTCAATTTCGTCTTTAAGTTCATCTAATAATTCTCCCAAAAACTCTGCGGCTTCATCAGATTCCAAGCCTTCAATTTGGATATCCTCTGCAATGGTATGTCCCTGCCCTGGCGTGAATACATGCAGAGTATCTGTGTAAAGGTTATAAACACCTTTAAAGCGTTTACCCATGCTTATAGGCCAAGTGATCGGCGCACAAGCGATGTTGAGTACATCCTCTACTTCATCTAAAACCTCAATTTGTTCACGAACTTCACGGTCCATTTTATTAACGAAGGTGAAAATAGGGGTGTCTCTTAAGCGGCACACCTCCATCAGTTTAACGGTTCGATCCTCCACACCTTTGGCGCCATCAATGACCATCAGCACAGAATCAACTGCCGTTAAAGTCCGATAGGTATCCTCAGAAAAGTCTTCATGCCCTGGAGTGTCCAAAAGGTTAACGGTGCGTTCTTGATAGGGAAACTGCATCACGGATGAAGTCACAGAAATCCCACGTTGCTGTTCCATTGACATCCAATCAGATGTCGCTTTTTTATCACCTTTCTTACCCTTCACTGATCCAGCGGTTTGAATGGCTTGGCCAAAAAGGAGAAGTTTTTCGGTAATGGTGGTTTTACCCGCATCTGGGTGGGAAATTATGGCAAAGGTTCTTCGTGTTGCCACTTTTTCTGCAATCAAGTTGGACATAGTTGTTAAAATCTGTGGGAGTATGAGGTGGCACACGGAGGCGAGCCTAGAATAGTCTCTATTGTCGCTGATTAGCGCCCCATCCTCAATATAAAACGCTCTAAGATTGATCAATAAATAACCAAAAACCCATCAACTCATTGAGAAATAGTGTAAATTTACATATACTATGCCCGCTTTTACGCCCTCCCTAATATTAGGAAATACCATGTTCGATCTCGCAAGCCGCGCCCCGGCTAATGCAAAAAATGACATACTCTCCGGCCTTACAGTCGCTCTTGCATTAGTACCTGAGGCCGTTGCTTTTGCTTTTGTCGCTGGCGTAGATCCTTTGGTTGGCCTATATGCTGCATTTATGGTGGGTTTAATCACTGCCGTCATCGGCGGTCGTCCGGGAATGATTTCTGGAGCTACCGGCGCATTGGCAGTGGTCATGGTCGCTTTGGTTGCAGATCACGGTGTAGAGTACCTATTTATTACGGTCGTCTTAATGGGCATCTTACAGGTCTTAGCGGGAGTTTTGAGACTGGGTAAGTTTATCCGCATGGTGCCCCATCCAGTCATGTTAGGATTTGTGAATGGCCTGGCGATTGTCATATTTTTGGCTCAACTAAGCCAATTTAAATTTATGGATGATAATGGTAGCTTACAGTGGTTAGAAGGCACCCAACTTTATTTATTACTCGGCCTTATTGCCCTGACCATGGCCATCATTCACTTTTTACCTAAATTCACCAGAGCCGTGCCGTCGTCCCTAGCTGCTATTTTAGTGGTGACCATTTTAGCCGTGAGCTTGAACTTGGATACTCGTTCGGTAGGTGATATTGCTTCTATTGCCGGCGGCTTACCAAGCTTTCATTTACCTCAGGTACCTTATACCCTAGAAACCCTTATTATTATTTTACCCTATGCCATTATTTTAGCAGCGATTGGTTTAATTGAATCATTGCTAACCCTGACTCTAGTGGATGAGATTACTGGCACTCGGGGTCGTGGCAATAAAGAATGCGTGGGCCAAGGTGTGGCTAATACGGTAACGGGTTTGTTCGGTGGTATGGGTGGTTGTGCCATGATTGGCCAGAGCATGATCAACGTTAACTCAGGTGGTCGTGGGCGCCTGTCTGGGATTAGTGCCGCCCTCTTTTTATTGGCCTTTATTTTAGTTGCATCGCCTCTTATTGAGATGATTCCAGTGGCCGCTTTAATTGGAGTTATGTTTATTGTGGTGGTCGGTACTTTCGAATGGTCCAGCTTCCGAATTTTGAGGAAAATACCCAAATCAGATGCCTTTGTATTAATCCTAGTGTCTGGCGTGACTGTCATCACCGATCTTGCTATCGCGGTGGTCGTGGGGGTTATTTATTCAGCCTTAGTATTTGCGTGGAAGCATGCTAAACATACCCAAGTGACCCATAAAGATATAGATGGTAGTCGCATCTATTATTTGCGAGGACCGATTTTCTTTGGCTCAGTGCAGAATTTCTTAGAATTATTTGACCCAAAACAAGACCCAGATGATGTAATTATCGATTTTGAGCGGTCTCGTGTGGCTGACCACTCTGGTTTGGAAGCCATCGATACCCTAGCCGAACGCTATTCGCGCGCAGGTAAAACCCTCCATCTGCGCCACCTCAGTGCAGAGTGTAAGATACTCCTTTCTAAGGCTGGCAACATGGTAGAACTCAACGTCATCGAAGACCCAGACTATAAAATTGCTACCGATGTTTTAGGCTAAACACCCATGCATCTTCGCGCATACCATCAACGCCAAGGTAATAATCTTGGCGTTTTTGTTTGCACTCAAAACCCATCGACTGATATAAATTAACCGCAGCTTGATTGGAAGGGCGCACTTCCAAAAATAACTCTGTTACCCCTCGAGAACCTAACTCATTAGTCGTTGCTTGCAGTATTTTTCGACCCCAACCCAAGCCTCTAAAAGGCTCATCCACCACAATATTTTGCACATCAGCTTGGTCGAGCACGTAACTCGCTACGACGTAAGCAATAGCAACACGCGTCTTGTCATCAATACCTACGTTAACCAGACAAGTGCCCCTTAAACTAGCTTGCAAAACACCTGTGAGCTGTTTTTTTGACCAAGGTGTTTCGTGATAGCCTAATTTGAAGGCGAGGATCTGATCAATATCACTTTCGACTAAAGACCGAATCAACATCACTAATTAACCTATTTTTTCCGTCAAAAGTAATGGTTGTAGATGTTTCCAGGTCTCCGCTTTCAGACTAGGAACAGCTAATAGTTGATGCAGGCTATGACTGAAAATAGATGGTATGGTCATATCAGACAGTTCAATGTAGCCACTGTCACCTAAGCTCATATCAGCCTTAAGCAATTGCATGGCCGCGGGCCCCATGACTAGGAGCGCACTACATGGCTGTTCCTTGAGTAACTTTAGCAGACTATATTGAAGCCCACTTTGAGCGCCTGTTAAAGAGTGGTCCCCATGGGGGCCAGGCACCAAGGGCCAGTTAAATTCCATAGAGGCTGCAGGCATGGTTTGCCTGGTAGACTCTTTTAACATTGGCCTTAAGGCATTAACTATCGATGTCTGTAGCCGCTGAATTGGGCTACTCATGGTTGCGCCCTCGTGGGCAGGGATGTCGTTAACGACTAAAACGCCATTGGCATACCAAGATAACCCTAGGTGCAGCGCTGCAATCCAGTCTGATGCCAATGAAGGCGATGAGGGCAAACTCTCTGAGATTAATTGAGTTCTATCTGGTTGCAGTTGCGCCTCCAGTTTCTGTGATGCACTTGTATACTCCATGGTTTCTGGTGATGAACTAAGGGAGTGCAAGGCACCAGCGACTGCAGCAGCTTGTATCTGACCCGGGATCAGAGCTTGCTCTTGGCTTAGGTCAAATTTTTGTGGCTCTGTCGCTGGCAATGTTGCTGGTAATACGACTGGGGCTTTGGCAGCAGCTGGCAACGCTGAGGCTTTAGGTGCTATCTTTGCAGTTGCTATCTCTGCAGACCCCAGTTTTGCACTGACCAAAGAGTGGCTGTCTTCTTGTTGCCACGACACAGCATTAGCTTGGCTTGCCACCAGTGAGCTTGTTGGCAGCCAACTCGTAACACCGAGTGCCTTCAAATATTGAAGCCGCTGAACCTCTTCAAGTGACGGGTAAGTGACCATAAATTATCCTAAAACCTCAATATATGTTGGTATCGAGTTGAGCGTATGCTAATGATATCTTAATCGTACACTAGCCCCAAAATGACTCATATTGATCAATTCTCATACAAAGTTGGAAACATCTTACCACTCAACTCATCTCCATTTTGATAGCCGTTAGCCTCCATGATGGTCCTTTCTGCTTGGGCCCAAGCTCCTCGATACCCAACCTTGGATCCTTCTTTTGCCATTCTTAAGGTATATCGATGCACGTTCTTACCTGGCATCACTTGATTGAGACTCCCATGGAGGGTGCGCATATCAAAAAAAACACAATCGCCTAATTCAAAATCCCATGCAAGAAACTCATAGTCTTGTTTATTGTTCAGTATGTCTGGCGTGAGGTGATAGGTTTTGCCATTCACTTCTCCAGCTTCCCCATCTTCTTGATGGCCGTCTTTAAAACGGGTTCTTAAAAATAACTTATTCCAAAGGTGTGATCCTTTAATCCAAGCAATGCCCTCATGCTTTTTTACCGAGTCAAGCGGCAACCAAAGGACACACATAGATCCTTCAAAATCAAAGTATGAAATATCATGATGCAAGGTCTGTCTCTTATACACATCTGACGCTGCCGACGACTCCTTACGTGTAGAT
>OJCA01000147.1_pt1 | contig 14583 bp, 9 predicted proteins | sample 1591551 | NCBI WGS metagenome assembly OJCA01 (sample SAMN05416738, study PRJEB24817) | seawater metagenome | isolation source: Sea water | place: Canada:Atlantic | collected 2013-07 | reverse complement strand
ATCTACACGTAAGGAGTCGTCGGCAGCGTCAGATGTGTATAAGAGACAGACTTGATTCAATCCGAGTTTGGCGGCACGGAAAATTACAATCAAATGTCCGGAACGGTAGTTTGGAGTGATGCGCTTCAGGAAGGCTACATGAGCCTCACAAATCTCCCTGCCAATGATCCTGGCGCCAAGCAATATCAGCTTTGGATCGTCGATCCTGGCCGCGATGAAAAGCCTGTAGACGGTGGCGTTTTTGATATCTCTGCCAATGACGGCACCGCGATTATCCCGATCCGCAATCCACTCATGGTGACCAATCCCCAAGCTTTTGTGATCACCCTGGAACAATCCGGAGGGGTCGTGGTTTCCAAGCAGGAGATCGTGGTTGCTCTCGCCAAGACTTCCTGAAGGTTGGACACTCGTTTTGGCCAGCCTTTCTCAAGGAACGGTCTCTTCTCGACCGCGCTCGCCAAAGGCACCCGCACAGCCCGCATCCTCCTACTCTTCATTGCCGGGTCAAAATCTGGATGAAAAGTAAGGTTTTCTGAATCCAGTTTTATGGTTCGAGCGAATACTTAATTGAAAGAACAATTAACTAAGATTCATGAACCCATTTTTCATCAATAATTACCGTCTTCCAGGAATTCGAAGCTTTATCAAACGGAACCCGATGTTTCGTCAAGTGAAGCCGAAAAGAGCGGAATCATCATCTAAAGTCATCGCCTTGGCGAACGAGGCATTTCAGAGTGGGCGCTTGCGACCCGGAGACCGATTCCCGAGCCCGGACGAGATTTCAAAACTCACCGGGGCATCAGTTGTCGAGAGTCTCGACGCTGTCACGAGCCTCCTCAAGGCAGGATTGATTCGGCAACTCCCTTCCGGACAACTTTCGATTTCTCGTCAACAGGTTTGCTGAGTAGATGATCTCCTGTCGCTCTAATTACTGATTCGACAAAGCGTTTACCAAGGTTCCAGCTGTCTCCGGCGGGTTGACGCCAAGATTGTCCTTCGAGACAGCGGTGTGTGGATGCTAAAACGCTGTTCTCGGCATGGGGTGGAGAACGTCTTGCTGGACGATGACATCGATTACTACAGGCGGAGCGGGGTGGTTTCTCTGAAAATCCCCGGGCAGGTCAATCAATGCAGTGCGCCCGCATCAAGAAACAGCTCACCTTACTCGAAGGAATAGAGGATGCGGAAGCCCTCTTTTCGGACGACATTTCCTGGCGAAAAGGTGCCCCGGACACAATCGCACAGTAAAGAGCCATCATGAGAACGGGACCAATCTGACGGCTGTCCCTTGGGTTAAACCAATCGTCCGCACTTATTCATCCGTAAAAAGAGAACTCATCAAATGCCTTTGAGCACTCCGGACGAATCTCCGATCCGATCCACTGGTGCTCCGGATTCCCTCAACATCCGCATGTAGAGGTTGTTAAGGGGAGTTTTCTCCGGAAGTTCGAGGTGGCGTCCGGTCAGGAATTTACCGCCCGCATTTCCTGCCACGATGATCGGAAGGTCATCATGACTGTGGCGATCGGCATCGGAAAGTCCGCTCCCCCAGACGATCATGGAATTGTGAAGGAGAGTGTTACCATCGACATCTTCGGTGGCCTTCATTTTTTCAAGGAAGTAGGCCAGTTGCCTGACGTAAAAGGCATCGATTTTTGCGATCTTATCCATCTTATCCTGCGCCCGTCTATGATGAGAAAGACCGTGATGTCCTTCATTGACCCCCAGACCAGAGAAGCTCCGGTTGCTGCCATCGTGGGCCAGGAGGAAGGAAGAAATCCGGGTCTGGTCCGTTTTGAAGGCTAGGAGCAGCATATCGAAAAGAAGACGGATGTGATCCTGATATTCGCGCGGCACGCCCTCTTCCGGTGCGGCAACGCCCGGTTCGGGAGGTGGGCCGAAACTCTCGGCCTTCTCGATGCGCCTCTCGATCTCACGAACACCCGTGATGTATTCATCGAGTTTTTGTCGGTCGTTTCTCCCAAGCTGATTGTTCATCGCACGGGCATCGTCCATGACAACATCCAGAATCGAGCGCTTCTCGGCCCGACGCTTTACAAGGCCATCCTTACGTTCATCGTTGGAACCTCCTCCAAACAAGCGTTCGAAGACCAAACGAGGATTCGACTCCGGTGTCATCGGCTGGGTGGCGGAGCGCCATGACATGTTGTACTGATACGCGCACGAGTATCCGGAATCACAATTCCCAGACTTGCGGACGGCATCACAGGACAACTCCAGTGAGGGCAAACGTGTCTCAGAGCCAAGATGGCTCGCTGCCATCTGGTCGGCTGAAATCCCCAAGCGGATATCCGAACCTGCAGTCTTTTTGGGACGCGCTCCCGTCAGGAAAGTTGCTCCGCTTCGTGCGTGGTCTCCCGCTCCATCTGAACCCGCCCAACCGTTGGCCTGCTCCAGACCTTTAATAATTTGTAGGTCATTCTTGAACGCATTCAACGATTTCATCGACTCGTTAAATTTAAAATCCGAGCCACTTCCTTCAGGACGCCACTTGTCCATGATCACCCCATTAGGCACGTAGAGATAGGCCATTCGCAGGGGCGCTCCCGTAGCCGTCACTCCTCGTGCCGCAGCCGCCCCTTTCACTTCAGCTCCGAGGGAGCGAAAGGAGGGCAAGGCTACACTTGCTCCGAATCCACGGAGAAAATTACGGCGTCCAAAATTGATGGTTGGTTGATTCATTGGTTTGGCTTATTGAAAAATTTCTGATGTCTAGAGTGAATGATCGGTCGGTACTAATCCAGCTCAGAAAGAGCTTCCGTCTCCGCGTCGTTTTTGGAAAGGGACACTTCCGGTGATCGCGTAGATGAGATCCTTCATCCCCCCACCTTCTTTCACCAGCTGTGCCATAATGGCATCGACTGTGGGAGCATCGTAATATTCCACGCCACGACCGATCGCGTAGGTCAACATCTTCTCGGTCAGGCAGCGGTAAAAATCCTGTTTTCGAGAGGTTGCCAGGATCGTCTTGAGCTCCATGACATTTGTGAATTTCTCTCCTGTGACTAGTTTTCCCGCACTATCGATTACTACCCCCTCTTCTTCATCGCGCCATTGGCCGAGGGCATTGAAGTTTTCCAGGGCCAAACCAATGGGATCCATGCGCTCATGGCATGAGGCGCAAAGGGCCTTCTTCCGATGCACCTCCATGAGCTCCCGCATCGTGGCACCCTTCTTCAACTTCTCCTCGGTCTCCTCCAGCTCCGGCACATTGGGCGGGGCCGGGGGGGCTGGTGTGCCCAGAATATTATCGAGAACAAAGAGGCCGCGCTTCACCGGAGAAGTGCGCGTCGATTGGGAAGTGATAATGAGGAATGTTCCCTGACCCAGCAGTCCACCACGTCCCCGCGCGCTCTCGTCAAACTCCACTTTCCGGAATTCGCTCCCTCGCACTCCAGAGACTCCGTAGAACTTGGCAAGGCTCTCATTGAGGAAGGAATAGTTGGCATTGAGGAGTTCTAGGATAGGGCGGTTTTTCAGAAGAACATGCTGAAAGAACTCCTCCGTTTCGATTTTCATGTCCCGCCGAGTCCCGAGGTTGAAAACTCGTTGAGCCTTTCCTCGATCCCTTTCCCGGAGGATGCGGCGCACATCAATGCTCACCCCTGACAGGTCGCGCGCCTGGAGCCACTGACCCACAAAGTTTTCGACCATCCGGTCCGCCTTTTCATCACCCAGCATCCGATCAACTTGGCTGCGCAAGTTCTCTCGAAGCGTTCCTTTCGCCGCCAGATCCAGCAACCCTTTGTCGGGGGCCGAGCTCCAAAGGAAGTAGGAAAGCCGCGAGGCCAGGGCATACTCGTCGATCGGGACAACCTTGCCCGGATTATCGGGCTCGGCCTGGACCTCACTTCGGAAAAGGAAACTTGGTGAGGTCAGCGTCGCAGTGACCGCCAGCCGAACACCATCGGCGAACTTCGCTCCTTCTTCCCGGGATTTCACGAGGGCCAATGCCGTGAGCTGATCGCCCATTCTCTTCCGGAGAGGACGCCGAAAGGCCCGCAGGCCGAAGCTCTCCACGATCTCCCGCATGTAGACTGCTTGCGCTTCCCTCCCGGCAGGGGGCAGACCATTGACGAAAATCCTTTGATAACTCTCTGGATAGAGGTCCCAGCTGTCTTCCACCCCGAGACGATTCAGTCGGAATTTGCTAACCCGCACACCGGCCGTCCCATCTCCTTCTCCCTTTTCACCCGGAACGATGGAGAACTCAAACTGGTGCTCTCCTTTCGTGAGTTCGAGATTCACGACAAACCGATCACGATTCGGTTTATCGGAATCGATCTCGATTTCACGAAGCTGTTTTCCGTCGACAAAGATCCGCCACTTCGCGGTCTGTCCCTTCGGACGTCCCTTTTCGCTTTCGAGAGAATAGGAAACCTCAAGAGCATACTGTCCACCTGCATCCAAACGGCGTTTGGCTCCAACCGTTTGCGCAATATCAGCTTCCATGAAGCGAGCCGTCTGGCTGCCGCCACGGTCTTTAAAGCTCCCAGCATCAATCTCGACGGGCTTCGGTTCACCAGCGTCCAAAGGCAGAGCCATCAGGGCGATCTCTCCTGCCGCATTGAGATACTTCTCCATCAGAAGCGGTGAAATTGTGAGCACATCCCCAATGGTATCAAAGCCGAATCCGGTATCATCCGGGGGGAAATTGTCATTCGCGTTGAAGCGCACCCCGACAACATCCCCGATGGTATTTTGATACTCCTCACGATTCATCCGTCGGATCGTGACCCGTCCGGGATCTGGATTTTCGGGATCCAAACCGAAGATTCGCTTTTCGATCCATGAAACCAATTCATGCCTCTCGTCGGAAGTCGGTTGGAACTTCTTTTTAGCCGGAGGCATCATCTCCGTCCTGAGATTCTCCCAAATTCGCAACCAGACTTTTCGATCCTCAAGGAGAGCAGAAGGGTTCTCGTACTCATCCAGCGCGAGATCTCCCTTTTTCTCGCCATCCCCGTGGCAGTCGTAGCAATAGTCCTGCAGAAGCGGCTCGATCTTATCGTGAAATTCTCTTTGGACAATTTCAGCCGGGTTTTGGGCAGCCAAGGAAACTCCAGCCGTCAAGGAGACCGCGGAGACGATATGCAGAAGCGTTGATAAAGGCCTCATCTGGAGTCGAAGATTGATAATTAACTAACGTCGTCGTCGAACTCCATTTTTCACTTGAAACGGAACTTCTTCCGAAAAATCGCTCGCACTTAGCCACACCCTCGCGGTATCACGGTCCCGGCGCATCCATTCCCGCGCCGTCTGCTGCAGGGTCTGCAGTCAAAGATCCGGACTGCCAATGGAACTGGCCCACTCGATTGCCGTCTCAGGATTCTCCCGCACCACGTTTCGCGCGTAACCACTCACTGCGGAATCCTTGAAGGCCGCTTGAAAGATTCCGCAAGTTCCCGAGCGTTTCCATGAAATGCTTAAAACCCTCACGGTAGCTTCCATCGCCTTCGCCTCCGCCGTTTTCGCGCAGGACGTTTCACCCAAACTCTCACTTCCAGAAATGCCCAAGCCGCAACACGGAGCGGACTCCAAGGAAAAAGCAGGTGTCCCGAAAGGCGAAATCATCAAATTAAAGTTCTCCGACTCCAAGGTGTTTCCCGGCACAAAACGCAATATCAACCTCTACCTCCCTGCGAACCACGACCCTAAAAAGGAAGCGGCAGTGATGGTCTTCCAGGACGGTCATACCTACGTGAACCCAAAGGGTGATTTCCGTATCCCGACGGTTTTCGACAACCTCATCGCCTCGAAGGAAATACCACCCGTGATCGGGATTTTCATCGATCCGGGGCACAAGGGAGATTCCGTGCCCCCCTCTCCCTGGAAAAACAACAACCGCAGCTTCGAATACGACACCCTTTCCGCCGACTACGCCACTTTTCTTATCGATGAAATCCTGCCGTTCGTCGGTAAGGACTACAAGCTCACCGCCGACCCCGAAATGCGCGCCATTTGTGGCACGAGCTCAGGCGGGATCTGCGCATGGACGGTCGCATGGGAAAGACCGGACCAGTTCCGGAAAGTCGTTTCCTCCATCGGCTCATTCACGAATATCCGGGGCGGCGACGCCTACCCGGGCATGATCCGCAAGACCGAGAAAAAGCCCATCCGGGGATTTTTCGAGGAGGGGATCGACGATCTCGACAACAGCCACGGCAACTGGCCGCTTGGTAACATGGCGATGGAGGCCGCTCTAAAATTCAAAGGCTACGATTACAAATACGTATGGGGCCACCACGGCCACAGCGGCAAGCACATGGGCACGCTTTTCCCGGATGCCCTGAGGTGGCTTTGGCGGAAATAATACCAAGTAGCAGAAGAGAGGCTGTCGCTTCGGCTGTTCAAGTCCCTCGATACGCCGTTAGATCTGGCTCATCGAGCGGAGGATTTCCGAAGTGATCGGCCAAACCAATCCTCACGACCCAAAATCAGCGCTGAATTGAACGACTCCACTTCGCAAATCGTCAAAATAATGTAACCAGCATGGTAAGTCTGGCGTCATAACAAGTATCGATCCTCAAATTTTCTTGAGAGCTACCCTCAGACGATGCAACCAACACACGCACTTCGCCTCGTCTCACTTCTCTTCAGTCTCACTTCGACTCACTCGTTCGGTCAAAAATCCCTTGCAGATCTCTTGGCTGAGCCAGGCGCTGATTTGTCTGACCCGGTTTCGAGAGCTCAGATCGTGGGGCAATTGAAAAAGACCTCTGCTGAACGTCGTGCCAATGCCCGCACCAAAGCCAGTGCAAAAGGACTTCCTCTTCGAATCACTCGGCCAAATGGCGCCTTTCAAGAAATCATAGATTTTGAGGGCGAAATCCCCATTTACTTTACCACTACAAATGCGAATGCCGCTATTTCCACAGGCGCAAGCCCCGTGCGCACCACCCATAGCCTTGACGGGAGTGGCGTGACCGTGGGAGTCTGGGATGGTGGCTCCGCGCGCATCACTCACCAGGAATTTGGAGCGAGAGCGACATCACTTGATGGTGGGGCCATAATTGATCACGCGACGCACGTTAGCGGGACGATCGGAGCTGCCGGCGTCGTTAGCACGGCCCAGGGTATGGCTCCTTTCGCTAAGATCGATAGCTACGATTGGAACAACGATGTCAGTGAAATGACGGCACGCGCGGCCACCGCTCCGGGGCAGGCTGATAAACTCTACCTCTCCAATCACAGTTACAACTTCGTGACGGGCTGGAATTACGTCAATAACGGCACTCGCGTCTGGGAATGGTATGGAAATGGCACCGCGACGACTTCAATCGAGCAAGACTATGGCCGTTATCATTCCTCCACTCGGGACTACGATACCCTGGCTTACAACGCTCCCTATTATCTCATTTTCCGGAGTGCTGGAAATGACCGCACCGATAATCCCACCAACGGGCAACTCGTAGCGCTCACCCCAGGCAGTAGCTCTGTGGTGGGCTTTGACTCCACGACGCACCCCACGGGCGACGGCCAATATCGCGGAGGATTTGAAACAATTGGCTTTGTAGCTCTCTCGAAAAACATCGTCACAATCGGCTCCGCCTCCGATGCCGTGACATCTGGCTCGCGCGATCCTTCCAAGGCGAATGTGAGCAGCTTCTCCTCCTGGGGGCCTACTGACGATGGCAGAATCAAGCCGGATCTCGTTGCCAATGGAGAAGCCGTTTATTCACCGCTCGCAGGAAGTAATACCGCCTATGGTTCCTATTGGGGCACTAGTATGGCCACGCCAAACGCCACCGGCTCGACCGCTCTCCTCATCGAGCACTACGCCAATCTCTTTTCCAACGGAGCACTCCGGTCCAGCACTATGAAAGGACTCCTCATCCAGACTGCCGATGACCGTGGTAATGCCGGGCCGGACTACCGATATGGCTGGGGACTGGTCGATGCCAAGGAAGCCGCCGATCTCATTTCTGATCATAAAATCTATCCGGAGCGACAGCTTATCACGGAAGCTCAACTCACAACAACCATCACGACTCACTCCCAAAGCTTCGTCTGGGATGGAAACTCTCCCATTCGTGCCACCTTGTGCTGGACCGACCCTGCTGGCACCGCCACCTCCACTTCCGATCTCCGCAGTCCTCGGCTAGTCAATAACCTCGACCTCAAAATCATCGCTCCCGGAGGTTCCGAATATCAGCCCTATGTCATGCCTTTCGTCGGATCTTGGACCGAAGCTTCCATGAACACTCCGGCGACTACAGGCATCAATAATACTGATAACGTCGAACAAGTTCTCCTCTCCATACCTCCCTCTGCAGGAACTTATCAGGTGATGGTTTCTTTCTCCGGTAACCTCACCAACAACAGCCAAAATTTCGCGGTCATTCTCTCAGGAGCTTCTTCCAACACACCACCGCCACCGCCTCTTTCCATCGCTTCAGTTTCTCCGAATACAGGGTTGCAAGGAGCGATCACGATGGATCTGGCCGGCACTCGTTTCCTCTCGGGAACGAACGTCTCACTCTCTCGCAGTGGATATCCCAGCATAACCGCCACCAGCGTTCAACTCATCGGTGAGCAACTCCGTTGTCAGTTCGATCTTAGTTTGGCCGCGCCCGGGGTTTGGGGTGTGACAGCAACCAATCCCGACAACGAAACCGATACCCTGGCTTCGTCCTTCACCGTGAGCGGTGCTCTCTGGAGCGAGAGCTTTGATGGATCATTCGTCGGCTGGACTACTTCCGCTACCACCGGAAGTAGTTTCTGGTCTCTCACAAACACTCAGAGCCACACTCCATCCCAAGCCTATTTTATTCCCGCCCCTGCTTCAAAAACCACAACATCTCTCACCTCTCCAGCGATCCCAATTGCCTCCAATGCAAGCGATCTGCAACTGAAATTCTGGCACAACTACAGCCTGCAGTCACGGCAAGACGGGGGACGGTTGGAATTCTCCATCGATGGTGGTGCATGGTTCGATGTCAACGCCGGAGGGTCGGGAGCCGCCTTTGCCAGCAATGAATACAACGCCTCCATCAGAAGCGGTGGAAAACCTTCAGGTCGGAGCCAGTTCGCAGGCCTCCAAGCCTGGACCGGAAACAGCGGCGGCTTCATCGAAACCATCGTCAATCTCAACGACACCGTAAAATACGCTGGAACATCTCTGCAACTCCGCTGGACCATGGCAACGAATTCCATTACCTCTGGCACCGGTTGGTATGTTGATAGCATCTCACTGGTTGGCGGTGGTGATTTGACCAACCAAGCCCCGGTCATCACCTCTGCGGCAGAAAGTTCTTCCGGCGAAACAGTCACCGATCCTGACAGCACGATCTTTGAAATCATTCGCGGAGCCTCCACTTCCCTGACGGTTACCGCGAGCGATGATGGAAGTGATTCCAATCTCGCCTACGCTTGGTCCGTCTCGAAGGGGAGTCCCGTCTTCTTCTCGCCCAATTCCACCAATGCCGCCCAATCCACCAACGTAGACTTCGAGGCCGTCGGTGACTATGAACTCATGGTTTCAATCCGTGACCCTGAGGGGCTCACCGTCACCAGCATGGTCAACGTTCGTGTTCTTGAAACGGCTTCCGACATCGCGCTCACCCCTGCAATTGCCAGCATCACCTACGGCATGACAGAAGAATTTACCGCCAGCATGCTTGACCAGTTTGGCAATGCCATGACCATCCAACCCACCTCCTTCACATGGAATACCAGTGGCGGCGGCACCATTGATTCAAATGGTCTTTTCAACGCCACCGCTGCAGGCGGCCCCTTTGTCATCGCGGCTACCGACAGCACATTCTCCGGGACGTCCAGTATCACGGTCACACAAGCGACAGCCACCATCACCCTTGGCAATCTCGCACAAGATTGGAATGACACTCCCCGCATTCTGAGCATCATAACAGACCCAACCGGACTTGCGACCACCGCGACTTATGAAGGCTCGCCCACACCTCCCACCGACGTGGGAATTTACACTGTCGAAGTCAATATCTCGGACTCCAATTTCCAAGGAAGCAATTCTGGTCAACTCGTGATCACTGGTCCCATATACAATAACTGGCAAGGAACAGAATTTACCGCGGACCAGATCAGTGCAGGTGATGCCGCCCCCACCGCTGATGCCGATAAAGACGGCCTGAGCAACCTCGTCGAATATGCACTGGGCACTGATCCCAATACAGCCACAATATCCCCATCGACGACGTTAGTCGGCGGATTCCTAACACTCACCTTTGATCGCCCGATCGGCTTGAGTGATGTCACCTATCAAGCCCAACTCACTCACTCACTTGCCTTAAATGGATGGTCGCCGCTCACGATCGAAGTAATGAGCCAAACCTCAACGACCGAGACAGTCCGCGCCCGCCCAACAATCTCGCAAGATACGAATAGCCTATTCATCAGGCTTCGCATCGATTTAAAGTGATAAGAAACGGAAATAGCAGGATGGAGATTTGGGATTAATACCGGGATTCGGGTGCAGGCTGAAAAATCGATCTCGCCCTGTGCGTAAGGTATTTCAACACAAAGGAAATCCGATGCCTTCGTCCGTCCATCCCACTTTGAACCGCAGGCACTTCCTTAAGGGAGCCGCTAACTTGTTTGCGCTGCCGACCCTCGAGTCCTTCGGAGCTCCTACTCCGCCGGCGGGTGGGCCGAGGAATTTCGTGGCGATCGGCACCTTTCTCGGATGGCACCAGAATGCCTTTTATCCAAAGCAGGAAGGAAAGGACTATGAGATGCCAGCCACGCTTGCACCGCTGAGCGGGCACCGGGATAAGTTCACCATCTTTTCGGGATTAGATCACCGTGCTCCGAACGGGCATGGAGCGTGGAGTAATTTTATGTGCGGAAACTCGCTGCGCACGCATTCCCTCGGCTAGATGATCGCGGACCAGATCGGTAATAAAACACGGTTTCACTCCATCCAACTGACCGCTTTTCAAATGCGACCCATAACATGAACCAGATCTTTTCCTGATGCGCAGACCACTCGCCGCAGCGCTCTTGATCGGACAATCCGTGACGGGGTTCCTTCGCGCGGAGACTGACACCGTGATTCCGGCGCCGGTGATGGATGTTCTCGCGGAGTATTGCATCGACTGCCACGACGCGGCCTCAAAGAAAGGCGATTGCGAAAATCGTGAAGGAAAACCACCAGAACGGAAATGGTTTCCGGGATCTGATGCTGGCCTTGGTTGAGAGCGAGACGTTCCGGACGAAGTGATGAAAAAATATGCCGGAATTCTCCAGTGCGCTTTCGATCAAACTCGATTCCGAAACGACCATTTGCGATAATCTCCACACCATGGATCAGGCGGGCCTTTGGAAAGGCCGCTTTCTTGATCTCCAAGCCACCCAACACTACCGCAAGCGGGGCGGCGGATCCCTAATTTCACTCAATTAAAACCCTCCCCCCGAACCCACATGAACCGACGTAGCTACCTCAAAAAATCCTCTCTCGCAGGCATTGCCCTGACTTCTGGCTTCAATATCGAAAATGGCTATGGTTATCGAGGATCCACTGATGGCGCTCTGAGCGACTCACTCGAAATCCTCAACCTTTGGAACAAACAATCCCCGGAGGATGCGAAACTCTTTTCGGCTATCTACAAGGCCCTGGACACAAACCCGGCGGCGAGCTTCGCCACTGTAGCGGGCGATAAAACGGTGCAAGCGATCTGCAAGGCACAAGGAACAACTCATTTCGGAGGCCCCATGCTCGGCTGCTTAGCAGAAGACGGAGTCAAAGTCTGGCTCCGCACCACAAAACCAGCCAGCGTGGAAGTGAAGCTCAAACTTGGTGACGAGGAAAAGACCTACGGTCCGGTCCAAAGTACTTTGGAATCTGATCTCACTGCGATCATCAATATTACCGGACTGAAGCCGGGCAGCGTCACACCCTACCAGGTGCTGATCGACGGGCATCCTATCAAAAGCCCGGAACACGCCACGATCACGACGCCTCAATCAGAAACCGGCGGCAAGACCTGCATCACCTTTGGCACCTGCCAGCATCGCTGGGGACTCGGCCACCGCGAACTGTCAGACACCATCATCAAGCACAAGCCTCTCGCCATGCTCATGTATGGCGATGTGGCAGTGCAGGACCGGCGCAATCATTTCGGAATGCATCGCGCCGACTACGCAATGCGTGACTTCCATCCTGCTTGGCAAAACATCGTCTGCTCGACTCCTGTTTACACCTCGTGGGATGACCACGATTATTTCGACAACGACCTCTCGGGAATCCCCCGTAAGTATACCGACAAAGATCGGCGCGGCGTGCGCAAGGTCTTTACCCAGGCGTGGAACAATCCCTACTACGGTCTCGGAGATGAAGGCGGTGGGATTTTTCAACACACCCGGATCGGCCCCTGCGACGTCATCATGACGGACAACCGTTACTTTCGTAAAAAGAACGGAAAGCACGCTTTCCTCGGCCCCGAGCAAATGGCATGGCTCAAGAAAACCCTCCTCGCCTGCAAAGGCCCATTCATTATTATCACCTGTGGCACGATGTGGGATGACCAAGTATCCGATGGAAAGGACTCATGGGGAACGTTCGATCCCGAAGGCCGCGAAGAAATCTTCAACTTAATTGAAAAACACCGTATACCCGGAGTCTTACTCCTTTCCGGCGATCGCCATGGTGCCCGTGGATTTAAAATCCCCCGCTCTTCAGGGTTTGAATTCTATGAATTCGAACCCGCCAGCCTTGGCGGTCGGAGCGGCCCGCCACCAAAAAAATCAAGCTGGAAAAACCAACTCTACGGCTTCAGTGACAAATTTGCGTTCGGTGAATTCACCTTTGATCTGTCTGCCGATGACCCCACAGTCACCTTCCGGCTTGTCGAAGCAAGCGGAGAAATTCTCTATGCATTGACCCTGAAACGCAGCCAACTGACACCCTCCTAATCGGAGGAGAAAACGGCACCTTCCTGAAAAGCATCGTAGAAAAAGACCCCGCATGAAAAATCTCGGCTACCTCACTAACTCGATCTAGTAGCATCGCCGAAAAAATCTACCGCTCCCTTGGCTTCCAGGAACACTGCTCCCAATTCGGACTCTGCCGACAACGGAAATTATCACCCTTGAACAACCTGACGATCGAACTGATCTGCCACGTCTGCTTACTTTACCTGCATCTCAGCACATTTCATCCACCATCAGTCAAGCTTCAACCGGTATGCTTCGGCGGCATTCTTCCAAAAATAACGCTCGCAAGCCTCCTGTCCTTTGGCAGAAAAATACTCGTTTACGAGCTTCACAAGACTGGGGTAGTCGCCGCTGTTTCTGGTGCACGGCCAGTTGCTGCCGAAGATGAGCCGTTCCTCACCGAGGTTCTTCCAGAGCACATCTAGAACGCTGCGATAGTGGTCGATGTCATGAGGCGCGGGCTGTGGGATGCTGCGCTGATACAAGCCAGAAATTTTGCACCACACGTTCTTGTTCTTCGCGAGCTTCTCAACCGCAGCGGCCCACTCGGGATTCGCTTCCTTACCATCAAAATTATATCCAATCACATGGTTGATCACGATGTGCAGATCCGGAAGAGTTCGCGCTAACTGATCGATTTTCTTGACCGCGGCAACCCCTCCTCCATTCACGAGAATATCGACGCTCAGGTCACTCTTTGCGAGTTCCCGCAAACTGGTGAGGAACTTCGGGTCGGTATAATTGATCTCCTTCTTGCCTTTGCCATTGCGCGCCCGAATACCAACCAAACGTTTATCCTTTTTCAGCTCCCTCAACTGCTTCGCGAAGTCATCGGCATAGGGATCAATGTTGCCCACCAGTCCGACAAAGTAGTCGTCTCCCTTCACGAGATCGAGGACCCACCGGTTGTCCACAAGGCGATCGCTCGCTTCAACAATGATCACCCCCGTGAGGCCCGCAGGCTTCGAGACCTTTTTGAACTCCGCCGGCAAGTGCGGTCTGTAGAGCACTTCGTCGTCTTTCGGAGGCCAGGGAATACCATCTTCGCGCGTCGGGTCATAAAGATGGATGTGGGTATCGATCACGTGCTTCACCTTGGGAAGCGGACGCTCGTCGGCTGACACAATCGTGATCAGAAGTAAAAAGGAAATTAGAAATCTCATGCTTGTTTCTATAATCCTATGAATGCAGAGCAATCGCACCAGAAAATTGCCGCACCGATTTTACGAGAGGTCACTTTGGAAGTGATTTAAGGCTGCTCCCCGAACCACTCGGCAGGACGCGGATCGTCATGAGGCGGCTGCAGCTCAACCCTTCTCCGCTCTCCGATCCCTTCAACGACGTCCTCCTAGCCAGACTGAAAACTCGATCTTCACACGAGTTCCAAGTGGCTGGCACGATTCTCGCTTGAGTGAGTGCAACAAATCACCATTTGTTCCCATGCCAGTGTGAGAAATAGGGTAAAGACGAGCAGCGTATGAAAAACACTTTTCACGAAATCCAACGGTTACGGGAGTTGTTTCCCAAGAGATCCTTTCTCCAACTTGGCCGGACAGCGGTTGTTGTGGCCACCGTTTTTCTCGTCGCCTTCGTGACGCCGGTATCTGTCTCTTATACACATCTCCGAGCCCACGAGACCGTACTAGATCTCGT
>OJCA01000145.1_pt1 | contig 14702 bp, 8 predicted proteins | sample 1591551 | NCBI WGS metagenome assembly OJCA01 (sample SAMN05416738, study PRJEB24817) | seawater metagenome | isolation source: Sea water | place: Canada:Atlantic | collected 2013-07 | reverse complement strand
GGACAAGACACATGTGGTCTTTTTTTTCAAGCAGAAGACGGCATACGACATCTAGTACGGTCTCGTGGGCTCGGAGATGTGTATAAGAGACAGGTAACAATACATCATCTCTTCCATTTATTGATTTAATATTCCAAGTTCCTTGAATGTTAGAAATTTTTTGAATTTCATTATGTATAATTAAGTAGGTCCCATTATTATGTCCGCAAAATAATTGATTATCCAATATGACTAAACTCCATACCTGCCCTTCCGTTCCAGCAATTAATTTAAAATCTGTTTTAGCATTTATTTCCTTATAAAACAGGCCTTGATTTGTACCGAGGTATAAATTGTTATCAAAAATCTGCATCGCATAAATTGACCCTAACTTACCACTCCTATCATGGTAAATTTTAAAAGGGGAATTCATTTCAACATAATTAATTCCATTATCTAAGCCTAACCAAATATTTTCATCAATATCTTCAAAAAGTGACAATACGGTATTATTTCCAAGACCATTATTCTGATTTATTTGATAATTTAAATCTCCATTTGGATTTAAATAAATGATTCCATCGGAAATAGTACCTAATACAAAACTTCCATCTGATAATTGAATACTATTATACACTATTACTTCAGACAGTAATTTATTTGATGATATATCCCAAGCAGTTAAATTTCCTTTATCTAATTTATAAAAACCCTTCTCTTCGGTTTCTAATAATAAATAGTCATCTTTAATAAATATATTTATTACAATGCTGTTTTTTATAAGTGGATCATTGCTAACTAAAATACTTTTTCCATTGTCTATTTTATAAATACCTTCATTTTTATTTTGAAAATATATAATTCCTTCCACCTCATACATTTTAGTGATTGAAGTATTAGATGTTATAATTTGCAGGGAATTGTCTGTGCTATTAAGAATGTAAATTCTATCAAATGACTGAAATAATATCCAATCATCAACCTCAATTATATTCCAAAATTGTTCATCCTCAATTAACTTAATATTCAGTTTTTCAGATAGTGAAGTATATGCTAAAGTGCCAAGGTTATTTTTTTTCCAATAACCAAAATCCATGTAACTACCTGAATAAATTTTATCACCTATCACTTTGACAGATCTTAAAATAGTTTCATTAGGGGAAGGATACAGTTTCCATCTAGCCCCGTTAAATTCTAAAAGACCATTATTGTTTGCTATATAAATATTTTTATTTAATGCCTGCGAAATTGACCAATTTTGATTTTCCGCTTTATATTCTTTTGGAGAAAAAAAATTAATAGGTGGCAATTCTTGAGAGAAGCTACTATTAAAAATTAATAATAACAATAATGTGAATACGTTCTTCAAGTAAACTTTATTAAAAGAATTATAGATATATTGTTTTTTTATTGAATTTAGGCACATCAAGTTAACGCTTTTTAAATACACTAATTTATATTTGTAAGATAAATAATTAATTATTTAAAATTACCAATACCTTCCACTAACCATTTTTTATATTCTTCAATATCTGGTGTATATCCTATTGGGGGATTTAAATTTTCCTCCGCTAAGCTCATTAACACATAATAAGGTTGCGCATTTGCCTGGTAATTTTTTATTTGGAAGTCACTCCATTTATTACCTATAGACCGAATACGTTTCCCTGTTGTTTCACTTGTATATTGTTCGCTTTCAGGCAACATTCGTTTGTCATCTACATATAAAGAGATCAATACAATATCCCTATTTAAGATTCCTAATATATGTGGACTTGCCCATACTCTTTCTTCCATTTTTCTACAGTTTACACAAGCATAGCCTGTAAAATCTATAAGTACTGGTTTGTTTACTTTTTTAGCATAGGCTAGGCCAGTTTCATAATCATTAAAAGCGATAATATCATGAGGTCCTAATTCGGAACCATTTGGCATTATTCCTTCAGCGCTTAGCCCTCCTCCATTACTTAACTTAGTATATCCAACACCATAAGGTGCTTCGCTGTAATTTAATGGTGGTGGGAATCCACTAATTAATTTTAAAGGTGCGCCCCAAATTCCAGGAATTAAATAAATGGTAAAGGCAAGAACGAATAGGCCTAAGGATAGCCTACCTACAGAGATGTGATTTTCATTACTATCATGCGGCAATTTAATTTTACCAAATAGATAAAAAGCAAGTGTACCAAATATGGCAATCCAAATTGCTAAAAACAATTCTCTTTCTAACCAATGTAGTTGCAATACTAAATCTGCATTTGAAAGGAACTTAAATGCTAATGCCAATTCTAAAAATCCTAAAAATACTTTAACGGTATTTAACCAACCTCCAGATTTTGGTAAAGAATTCATCCAACCTGGGAACATTGCAAATAAAGCAAAAGGCAATGCGATGGCTAATGAAAATCCCAACATTCCAACAATCGGTGCAATTCCTCCTTTTGAAGCTGATTCCACTAATAGCGTCCCAACAATTGGACCTGTACAAGAAAAAGATACAATAGCCAATGCCAATGCCATAAAAAAGATCCCTATAACACCACCTCTATCCGCTTGACTATCCACTTTATTAGACCAAGATTGAGGTAGTGTAATTTCGAAAGCTCCTAAAAAGGATACCGCAAAAACAACTAATAACAAGAAAAAGATGACATTAAACCAAACATTGGTAGAAAGTGCGTTTAATGAATCCGCCCCAAATATCCCTACAATTACAGAACCTAATAAAACATATATAACAACAATAAAAATCCCATACACAATGGCATTTTTAATTCCAGCAGCACGATTTTTACTTTGTTTTGTAAAAAAACTTACCGTTAAGGGGATCATCGGAAATACACAGGGAGTTAATAAAGCTGCAAATCCAGATAAAAATGCAATAAAAAATATCCCCCATAATCCTTTTGATTCAGAACTACTCGAACCATCATCTTTCTTAGCTTCTTCTAATTGAGTTTTCTTTTTTTCTTTAGCTACATAAGCATCCCAGTCGTCATAATTATCAATAAACATCACTTTATTTGCAGCTAAATCAAAAACAATGTAACGCTCTTCATTTAAACAAACATCAATACATACTTGATAATAAAGTATGGCCTTAATCACTTTTATAGCTGGATTATTAAGCCTTACTTTTTGTTTTAGAATTGCAATTTCTTTAAAGAACACTTCATCAAAACCCCAAGTTTCACTATATTCTCTATGGGTTTCGCTTTCTTCTAATGGACCTTCTAAAGTATAATCTGTATTCGATTTTTTAAAATCTATAAATAATGGAATTGGACCCAATCCATTGATCGAATCTTCTGGAGTATACTGAGAATATACATGCCAATGATCATCAATATAACCCATTAATGAGATCTCATAATCGGTATCTGAAGTTTTTTTAATAGATCCTTCCCATGCTAATGGGTTTTTAATTTCTCCAAATACTTGACCACCAATTAATGGAGTATCTTGTGCATTTGAATAAAATAAAACGAGTAAAAGGATTATTAAAAGAGATAACTTTTTCATAGATTATTTTTGTGAAATGGTAATTTTTAATATTTTTTTTGTCTGACTTTCAACTTTAAATCTATGGTCTGCTCGCATTCCTACTATCCATACTATATGACCCCCAGATGTTAAAATCCAGATTTTTTCTTTAGCGACCAAAGATAACTTTTCATCTTTAAAAAACTTGCTTAATTTTTTTTTTCCTATCATTCCAAAAGGATAAAAAGAATCTCCTTCTTTCCATTTTCTTAATTCCAAAGGAAATTTTAATTTTTGAGCATCTACATATGCAATACTGGGAATATTATCGGATATCTTTTCTACAGCTTCTATTTTTAAATGTATGGGCCTATCAATTAAACGATCTGATTCCTTAATTAAATAAATTTCTTCATTGTGAACTAAGTTAGTTTGAACCAATAAAAGGCTCGTTCTATTTTTTACAATGCGATGGCTTTTCGAAACTATTTGCTTTCCACTTTGTGCCACTAATAAATCAGAAATATCATCCCAAGCAGTAAAACCAAAAGGAGCTAATAGTTCGTATAATAAAGCATTGGTATTAGGCAGGCCTTGTAATTTTAAAACATCAATTTCATATCCATCTTCCGTTTTATTTACAACTGTGTTTTTAATTAAAGCCATATAGTCATTTACTAAAGACAAACTTTCATTCAAATGATTTTGAGTTTGTTGAAAGCCAGTTAGCAAATTATGATCCACTTCTTTTAATCTCGGAATTACTTCAATTCGCAATTTATTACGTAAATAATCGGCTGTTTGATTGCTGCTATCTTCACGCCAATCACTATTTTTTTCTTTAGCATATCGAAAAATGTCCGCTCTTGGGAAGTTTAAAAAAGGACGAATAATTTTTTTATTCATTACAGGAATGCCTGTCAATCCTCTTAAGCCCGTTCCTCTAGAAAGATTAATCAGAAAAGTTTCCAAATCATCATCCAAATGATGAGCCGTCGCTAAATAATCAAATGAATGCTCAGAACAAATCTCATCAAACCATTGATATCGAAGCTTTCGAGCAGCCACTTGAGTAGATAATTTATGTTTTTCTTTATACGCTTTGGTATTGAATTTTTTATTGAAAACTGGAATTGACAACTTATCTGCTAGTGAAATTACAAACTTTTCATCTTCATCGCTTTCTTCTCCTCTTAATGAAAAATTACAATGAGCTAGCGAAATATTGAAATTCAATTCTTTAAATAATCTTGACAACACAACACTATCCAAGCCACCACTACAGGCAATTAGAATTTTTTTTCCTTTTAAAGCTGGAAAATTATTAGAAATATGATTTTTAAAATTAGTTAACAAGGATCTGATTTTCTGATAAAACAAATATATAAAACAAGATACAACCCACTCATACACAACGAAGTTAATATTTTATTAATTCTCTAAAACTTCTCTCATTGCTTTTGCCTTAATAAGGCATTCTTCGTATTCTTTTTCAGGTATGGATTTAGCGGTGATTGCTCCTCCTACAGAAAAACTAACATACTTATTTTTTAAATTGTAAAGGATGCTCCTAATAATCACATTAAAATCAAAATCACCCGCTGGAGTAAAATAACCAACTGCTCCACTATAAAGACCTCTTTTAGCATCTTCAAATTTTTCAATAATTTTCATTGCTGAAATTTTTGGAGCTCCTGTCATACTTCCCATTGGAAATGTTTCTTTTATGATAGAAACTGGTGATCTATTTAGATCCACTTGACAAGTGATGGTAGATACCAGTTGATGTACTTGTGCAAAACTATATACTTTACAAAGTTCTGCTACTTTAACAGTTCCTTTTTTTGCAAAACGAGACAAATCATTACGCACCAAATCGGTAATCATAATGTTTTCACTGCGTTCTTTTGGATCGTTTTCTAATTCCACTTTTAGCTTCTTATCTTCCTTAGGATCGGAATCTCGCTTAGCGGTTCCTTTTATTGGCTGTGAAATGATTGTGGTTCCATTTTTACTAATATAACGTTCTGGCGAAGCAGACAAAGAATACAAGTCACCTAATTTTAAATAGGTGGCAAATGGAGCTTTCGATATTTCATTTAAATGAATAAATGTTTTTACCGCATCTATTTCAGTATTTTCTGAATAAAATTCTTGACAAAAATTTACCTCATAAATATCACCGCTATGGATGTGCTCTAAAATTTTATACAGCTTATTAAAATAAGAATCTTTTGAAGTTCTCAAATGAATTTTTGCTGTTGAAGTGCTTTCTAAAACGTTATGATTTACATTATAATTCGTAATTTCTTCCCAATCAAATGCTAGCTCATCATCTACAAAATGGAGGTATTGTATTTCAACTTCATGATCCCTAAAAAGAAATACTTTTTTTGGCTGAAAAAAATATAAATCTGGAAAATGCAAGCCATCAAAATTATTGGACTTTAATCGCTCTACACCATTCTTTAAGTCGTAGCTAAGGTAACCAAACAACCAATCTTTAGTTTTGGACTGGTATTCTTCTAATTGATCAAAAGCTTGATGATAATCTGTTTTAATAGCGGTAAAAGCATCTACAGCCAAAATGGCTTTATAATTTGATTTATTTTGAAGGTTATGCTCCTTATTTGAGTCCAACCAGACTACCTCTTCAAATTGTTGAGACCAGCAAAGTATATTTTGCTTTAAAGCTTCTGTTAAGCTAACGGTATACTTTTTTATGATTCGCATTATTAATTTAAAGAGAACTAATTTTTTGGTAAATATATTGTAAACTTAAAAACCCTCCTAAGATAGTTAACAACAAAAAAACTAAATAAAGAAGCATTTTTTTGCGCCTAAGTAGCTATTAATCCTTAATAAATTTTAGGAGCTGCTAGCTACAAAAAACCCACAGCAATTTGCTGTGGGTTTTTAATAGTATTCTTCAAATTATTCGCTAGGCCCTGAATTACAGAAATTTAAATATGCAACGGTCTATTATCTGTTGCAGCTAATGCTGCTTCTTTTACCGCTTCTGCATAGGTTGGATGTGCATGACTCATGCGAGCGATATCTTCTGCACTTGCTCTAAATTCCATCGCTACTACTGCTTCTGCAATTAAGTCGGCTACACGAGCTCCTACCATATGCACTCCTAATACCTCATCGGTTGTAGCATCACTTAATATTTTTACAAATCCATCAGTATCGCCACTGGCTCTTGATCTTCCTAATGCACGCATCGGAAATTGACCCGTTTTATAAGCAACAGCACTTTCAATTAATTGCGCTTCGGTTTTCCCTACTGAAGCAACCTCAGGCCAGGTATAAACAACACCTGGAATTAAGTTATAATCGATGTGTGGTTTTTGTCCTGCCAACGTTTCTGCAACAAAAACCCCTTCTTCTTCCGCTTTATGAGCTAACATAGCGCCTTTAATTACATCTCCAATGGCATAGATATTTGAGATGTTGGTTTGTAAATGATCGTTGACTTCTACTTGCCCTCTTTCATTTATTTTTATACCTGCGTTCTCCGCTTTTAAACCATCTGTATAAGGCCTTCGACCAACTGAAACCAAACAATAATCTCCAGTGATACTAACTTCTTTATCTTTTTTATCGGTAGCAGTTAGGGTTACTTCAGTTCCGTTATTTTCAAGTCCAGCTACTTGATGAGAAAGGAAGAATTTAACTCCTTGTTTCTTTAATGCTTTTGTTAACTCCTTACTCTGCGCTTTATCCATGGTAGGAATGATGCGGTCCATATACTCAATGACAGAAACCTCAGCTCCTAAACGACGGTATACTTGTCCTAACTCTAAACCAATTACTCCACCACCAATTACGATTAGATGCTTCGGTATTTCTTTTAACTTTAATGCTTCCGTGGAAGTAATTACTCTTTCTTTATCCAAGGTGATAAATGGCAAGTTAGCAGGTTTTGAACCGGTGGCTATGATCACGTTTTTAGTTTCAATTTCTTCAGAAGTGCCATCTTCTTTAGTAATAACAATATGAGTTGCATCTTTAAAGCTACCAAAACCGTTAAGTACTTCAATTTTATTCTTCTTCATTAAAAAATCAATCCCTGAAGTAGTTTGAGCAACCACTTGATCTTTTCGAGCTATCATTTTCTCTAAACTGACTTTTACATCACCTGAGATTTCAATTCCGTGACCTTCAAAGTGCCTAATAGCATCATCGTAATGGTGAGAAGAGTCTAATAATGCTTTGCTTGGTATACAACCAACGTTAAGACAAGTACCTCCAAGGGTATTGTATTTTTCAATTAAAGCAGTTTTCATCCCTAATTGTGCGCAACGAATTGCGGCAACATATCCTCCAGGACCAGAACCGATAATGGTTACATCATATGAATTCATAATTGTGTTTTGTTTTAGCGAATGCAAAGATAATTAATTGCCTATTGAATTAAGAATTTAGAAACTAAATTCAATCAATAAAATAAAAATTTTTTATTAAAATATATTAGTTTTGCAATATGATTAAAGAGATACAGCTTCGAGTTACTATTAGTGAAGAAAAACTAGAAGGGATCCTCCTTAAAAAAGCTGCGCGATCTCTAAAAATAGACGAACAATCTATTACTGGGGTTAAAGTACTTAGAAAATCTATTGACGCTAGAAAAAATCCAATTATTTTTAATTATAAGCTTTCGGTATACCTTAAAGAAAAGATGCCGGAATCCCCAACCTATTCATTTTTATACAAAGATGTTTCTAAAGCGAAGGAAATACACATCATTGGTTTTGGACCTGCCGGAATGTATGCAGCGCTTCGCTGTATTGAATTAGGCTTTAAACCCATTGTTTTAGAACGTGGAAAAGACGTACAAGACAGGCGTCGCGATTTAAAAGCAATTAATCAAGACCATAGTGTGAATGAAGATTCTAATTATTGTTTTGGTGAAGGTGGCGCAGGAACTTATTCCGACGGAAAATTGTACACTAGAAGTTTAAAAAGAGGTGATGTTCGAAGAATTTTTGAAAACTTGGTGTACCATGGAGCAACCGAACAAATTTTAGTAGATGCACATCCACATATTGGAACTAATAAGTTACCCAAAGTGGTTAAAAGTATTCGCGAAACCATCTTAAAATACGGTGGAGAAGTTCACTTTGAAACTAGGGTCACTGATTTTGTTATTAAAAATAATAAACTAAAAGCCATTCAGTTAAATGACCGTACTGAAATGACTGTTAAAAAAGTTATTTTAGCTACCGGACATTCGGCTCGTGACATCTATTATTTGCTAGCTACTAAAAAAATTGCATTGGAAGCAAAGTCTTTTGCGATGGGAGTTCGGGTGGAACACCCACAACATATCATCGATTCTATTCAATACCATTGCGAAGGCAAAAGAGATGAACTATTACCTGCTGCTGCTTATAGTTTAGTACAACAAGTAAAAGAACGTGGAGTTTATTCGTTCTGTATGTGTCCTGGCGGGTTTATAGTTCCAGCTGCAACAGCACAGGGAGAAGTTGTTGTTAATGGCATGTCTCCTTCAAAACGAAACAATTTGTATGCTAATTCTGGGATAGTAGTCGAAATTAATGTGCATCAAGATATTCCTAAATACGATCATTTTGGAGCACTAAAAGGATTGGAATATCAAAAAAATTTAGAGAAATTAGCATTTACCGCAGGCGGAAGAACACAAACTGCTCCCGCACAAAGATTGACAGATTTTGTTGATGGAACACTTTCAAATACCTTAAATGATTGTTCCTACCAACCCGGTTTAAAATCTGCTCCACTACATTCATTATTACCAAAAATTATAGGCGGTAGGTTGCGAACAGGACTTAAAGAGTTTGGCAAAAAAATGAATGGATATTATACCGAAGAGGCTAATGTTATTGGTGTTGAATCTCGTACATCTTCACCAGTAAGCATCCCTAGAAAAGAAAACTTAGAACATACACAAATCGAGGGCTTATATCCTTGTGGAGAAGGTGGAGGTTACGCTGGAGGTATTGTTTCTGCTGCAATGGACGGAGAACGATGTGCGGAAGCAGCTATAAAAGGTGATTGGTGATTGGTAAAAAGATAGCATCAAGCTGAGAGCATGTCTGAGGGTGACAATCCAGTGTCATTGCGAGGAACGCAGTGACGTGGCAATCTCTTGAAAAGGATTAAATCCTCGCGAAAGCGGGGGTCTCTTGACTGAGGGTTATGGGGGGCCTGTTGAAGGGATTGTAGATTGGGGATTGGTATTTCATTAATTCATTGTCTCATCATCTAATGAAATTGCTGTAGTGTGCTTCACTTCACTGATCATAAACGTACTGTGTGTACTCCCAATATGATCAATGGAAGTTAGTTTTTTGACCATAAACTCTCTAAAAGCTTCCATATCTTTTACTAACACTTTTAACAAGTAATCAAAGTCACCACTAATATGATAACATTCCAATACTTCTTTTAATTGAGTTACTTCTTTTTCAAATTTAATTACATAATCTTTAGAATGTTGAACCAACTTAATATTGCAAAAAGCAACAAAACCCAGGTTTATTTTGTCTTTATCCAACAAACAAACACTCTTTTTAATAACTCCTATCCTTTCCAATTTTTTGATGCGTTCATAGACTGCTGTCACCGAAAGATTCAATTTTAAAGAAAGTTGTTTATTGGTTTGCTTACTGTCTTCTTGAAGATCTGCTAATAACTTCTTATCAATACCATCTAATGCCATCTATTGAAAAATTTTCTAAATGAAATAATATTTTAAGCAATCTAATGAAATATATATTACTATTTAACTATATCATAGATTTATTATCTAAATATATTAATATCAATTGATTTTTAATCTACTATATGGTATTTTTGATGCATAATTAAATGATAAGATCATGAAAAACAAACCAGCTAATAAAATTCAAGACTTGCAATACTTCGGTGAATTTGGTGGGGTCAACCCTTCCATTTCAGACTCTGCAACCTATACGTTTCTTTCTGCAAAAACAATGCTTGATACTTTTGAAGGGCAAGCAGAAGGCTGTTATTTATATTCAAGGCATACCTCTCCAAGTAATTTATATTTAGGAGAAGCACTTGCAGCAATGGAATTTACCGAAACTGCTAATGTTGCTAGTTCTGGAATGGGTGCTATTACTACTACTTTATTACACTTTTGTGGCGCTGGAGATCATATTGTTTCCAGTAGAACCATTTACGGAGGAACCTATGCATTCTTAAAAAACTTTGCTCCAAGATTTAATATCAACACCCACTTTGTAAACATTACAAAATTAGAGGAAGTAGAAGCTGCTATTAATGAGGATACAAAAGTTATTTATTGTGAAGCGGTTAGCAATCCCTTATTAGAAGTTGCAGATATTAAAGGATTAGCAGCACTTGCAAAAAAACACAACTTAAAATTATTAGTGGATAACACTTTTTCACCAATGATCATCTCTCCTACAAAATTAGGAGCAGATGTGGTCTTACATAGTTTAACGAAATTTATTAATGGCACCAACGATACTATGGGAGGTGCTGTTTGTGGTTCTCAAGAATTAATAAATGCTATGCGCAGTGTTATTGACGGTTCGGCAATGCTTTTAGGTCCTACTTTAGATAGTGTACGTGCGTCATCAATTTTAAAAAACATGCGCACGCTTCATATTCGCATAAAACAGCATAGTAAAAACGCAGTTTATTTAGCAGAAGGCTTTGAAAAAGTAGGTTTAAAAACCGTCTATCCAGGTTTAGCTTCACATCCGAGTCATGAATTGTTTAAAAGTATGATGAATGAAGAATATGGTTTTGGTGGCTTGCTAACTATTGATGTTGGTTCCCTAGCGAAGGCAAATGAATTAATGGAAATGATGCAACAGGAAAACTTGGGATATCTTGCAGTAAGTTTAGGGTTTTACAAAACACTCTTCTCTGCTCCAGGATCTTCTACATCCAGTGAGATACCAGAAGATGAGCAAGCAGAAATGGGATTAACAGATGGTTTAATTCGTTTTTCTATTGGTTTGGATAATGATATCGAACGCACTTATCAAACGATGGTAGCCTGTATGAAAAAACTCAGCATTTTATAAATTAAAAAAAATATTAATTTTTTTAAAATACTAAAAATATAGCGCTAACTATTTTTAATTATTTAACTATTAATTTGCCTGTCTGATAAGCGGTAGTGCTTTGCCCTCCCATTCTAACATAATAAATACCAGCAGACATGTTTGACATATCAATAGTTAACCTGTATAAATTGTCGAATCTAGGAACTCTTTTATTAAAGGCAACTCTTTGACCTAGCGTGTTATAAATCGCTAGAAACACACCTTCTTGATAATTGGTCATTAAAGTGGCAACAAATTGATTATTTTCTGAAGAAGTTATAATTAAACTTGAATTGTTTATTTCATAATCTCCTACTCCTAAAGAACCAATATTTGCAGTATAATCTTCTGTTTCACCAAATGCAATATTTTCACAAGCATCACTTGAAACAGGTCCTGTTCCGCTTGCTTTAGCTCTCATTAAATGTTCTCCTATTACATCATTAGCAGGAACTATTAAATCCATAGTTTCTGTATAAGTTCCACTCCCTTGTCCAGCCGCGAAAAGATAATTATCAACAACAACTTCATCAGAAGTCAATAATGAATCATCATTAAAATCAATCCATACTGTTATGTACTGATTACCATAATTTGAAGAAACTGTTAAGTCATTTGTACTTCCAGGCTCTAAATTTGCTATTAGATTAGTAAAATCACCATAACCATCTTCTTCACATGCAGATGAATTATTAATTCCACCTATTTCAAATGCTGAAAATCCATGTCCAGCCGAACAATTTCCGGTTGGAGCACAAATAGAGTTTTCAATAATGGTAGTAATCTCATCATTTGGAGTAAATTGATCACCAGATAATGAGGTCTTTACAGATAAGGTATGTAAACCAACATCAGAAAAATCGCCTTCTTGATCAAAAGTAAAACTCATTATTTCTTCAGCACCAATGTTTCCAGTAAAAGATTGAACTACAGGAGTGCTATCATCTAAGACATAAGCTACATTAAATCCAGATTGAGTTATTGCTCCATAATTTTTAACTTTTACTGTAATTGTTTCTGTACCTAAATCTTGAGCTGATGCTGGAGTTACTATTTCATAAACCCCTACATCATTCGAAAATAAATGAAGTACTTCAATTGTAAAATCATCATTAGGAACATAACCATCACCCGATAAATTCGTTTTTGCTTCTATCGTGTACAGCACCCCTTCCGTTGACATGTCTACAGTTTCTGAAAATTGATATGTGGCGGTCTCATTAGAATTAATCGTTCCATTAAAAGTTTCAGAAGCTATTAAAACTCCATCAAGTCTAAGTTGAACTGGAATATTAGAAACAGGATCTGGACTGTAATTTCTAATGCTAATTTCTACTGTTTCAGAATTAGTTAATAATCCATTGCTAGGCTCATTTATTGCATTTACACCAACATCGTCCGCAAAAGGTCCATATACTCTGAATGAAGCTATTCGTGTTGCCCAAAAATTATTAGAAGAAAAATAATCTGCTGTAGTCCAAAACGTAAAATTATCGGTATCCATCGTCATGTGAGCATAATCACCATACCTATTTGTATTTGTTCTTACACCTGCACCATCAATAATAATAGATTCAGCTAATGTCATTTGTCCTAAAGGATCTCCATCATACCTACCGGTATACCTTAAAGAAACAGGTAATTCTGAGCTTGCAGTCGTATATGCCATGGCGATATTCCCTTCTGCATCCATCGCTGAAGAACTCATTAAACGACTATGGCCGTCTGCTATTGAATAGGTGCCTTCTTGAAATATTTCCCAAGAATTAACAGCATCGTTTCTTAATTCTATCCATCTAATACCACCAGTCTCATTTGCATCAATAAAAGTATTAAATGTAATTAGCCAAGAGTTATGATCCTCAAAAGCTCTGTAATTAGCTGCAAAAGATACTATTCCTCCATGACCAGAAAGTCGTTGACTTGTGTTTGGTTGAAAAATTGCCCCATTTCCATTTCCAAAAACCTCTCCGGAATCAAATGGATCAGTTGGTAATTCCAAGGGATCAGAAATTGTTGAATTTTCTGGTATATTCCAGTTCATATCTATTTCCCAAACTTTTAAATGATCATAGGTTATAGCTGCAGCCCATCCATCATCTTGAAGGTAGGTAATATATCCTGGCAAATCAGTATTTACTTCAGTACCTAATAGATGAGCAGGCTCCGCACTTTTTACATTTAAAGGATTAGAAACAACACCTGGCAAATCAAATAAAACGACTTTAGGGTTTGAACCACCAGCTAACATTACATCTCTTTCCATTACAAATGCAGCTGTTTTATTTAAATTAGAATAATTTGCAGTTCCGTAATAACCATCATGCCATAATCCATAATGAGGATAGTCTGGAAAAGATCCCATGTCAAATTGATAAACATTATAAGCTCCTGTTGGGTCATTTGTAACAGAAACACCAATAGCTAAACCCAAGTTGGATCCTAAAGACCCAAACTCACTTACAAACCATCTATCTGCCAATTGATCATATAATACAATAGGATCTCCATTATTAGATGAAATCCCTAGAAAAGAACTAAGATTTATAGGACCATAAAGTAAGTTGCCTGTTTTATTAAAAATCTTAACGATAGAGTTTACAGAATGTACATAATGATTTGGACCAACAGCACCGGTTGGATCTGGAGGTAAATAACCTGATTGACCTTGATTTGCTCCTTGAAAATTTTGGATTATTGGCAAAGCAGTAATTCCTCCTGGTACTGTTTGTAAATTAGGAATAATAGTTACAGATGATGTTCTGTTTTCTTCCTGAATTACGTTAACTTGTTGAGGAACTATCGTTATCTCACTTGAACCATAAACATTAGGGTCATGAATTGGATAATCTCTTAAAGGTTCGGTCTTACCAAGAAAAGTTCCTGTAATAACTTCAGTTGGAGAATTTTTTTCTTGAGCATAAATAGCAGCACTAATTAATAGTATGGCAATAAAAAATAATTTTTTAATTATCATAATGGGGATTTTTATTTTAAACAAATTTAAGAAATTTAACTAAATAATATTCTATTTTTTTTTATAAAGCACTGATCATAATTGGTTTTGATTTAAAACTAATTATTTTATAAACCAAAATTGATACTGTCTCTTATACACATCTGACGCTGCCGACGACTCCTTACGTGTAG
>OJCA01000135.1_pt1 | contig 15487 bp, 9 predicted proteins | sample 1591551 | NCBI WGS metagenome assembly OJCA01 (sample SAMN05416738, study PRJEB24817) | seawater metagenome | isolation source: Sea water | place: Canada:Atlantic | collected 2013-07 | reverse complement strand
GATCTACACGTAAGGAGTCGTCGGCAGCGTCAGATGTGTATAAGAGACAGCGCTCAGAGCCATCGGCGGAAAGCGGACCAAGGCCACTAGGTTCACCTTTGAAAAAACAAAAAACGGGTTCCTCTCAAATGAGAAGCTCCCCGAAGGCAAGCTCGTCCCCATCGTCCTCATGTTCAAGAACGCCAAGGGCCAGAAATCCAATGTGAAGTTCAACGTGAACATGGCTGACTGCCCCACCTGCGACTTCCTCGAGTATGCCTGTACCTGTGACCACGACGATGATCACGAAGGCCATGACCACGCAGAGCACAACGACCACAAGGACCACGATCACGCCAAAGAGAAAAAGTAATCCTCGCTAATTCCTCACAAACCGTCGGCACCCCACCGCCGGTTTTTTTGTGCCCCGAAATCCCATCATAGGACAGTCCTTTAAGGCTGTCTTCCCGGTCGAGTAAGGAACAGATCTCCGAGTTCCGCTAACCCTCTCCTACCCAAATCTTGTAGGGCTTCACGGAAAGCTACTTCAACGCTTCGAACTTCCCCGCGTCACGGTTCTTCCTGACTTCTTCAGCGTTAAAGATCTCTCCGTTCATCGCAAGATAGACACTTTTTCTCCTTACTCTGAAGCGCACCCACGGCGGCGCCTATATTAAAGATCACATCAGTGACACGGAAGCGGGCGGGAGCCATCGCTCCGGTGAGGACGTTGACTTTTTCGGGAATATCGGCGAGCGCTTCGGCAGTGTCCGTCATTGTGTCCGTGCCGTGAGTGATGAGGGTTGTCGGTGCAAACCTCTCGGATTTCTTCGCGATTTTCGACGATCATTTCGAGGCCGTCTTTTCGGAAAAAGGACTTCAGCTCGTAGTCAATATCAGCACCGACATCTTTGAAAATATGAGGAACGATGGGGTCGCCGACTTCGAATTTTGAAGACGCATCGAAGTAGATTTTATCAATAGTGCCGCCGGTGGTAAGAATGAGCATGGTCTGTTGGGTGAGGAGATTGAAAGACATACCTAAAAAGGGATCTCCTTCCAGAGTGAGAGCGCCGTCTCGTCCGCCGTAGCCGCATCGCGGTGGAGAAAGCCGCAAGGCAAAGGAGGAAACCAAGCCCGCTCAAGTCTCATCGTTCGTGTGCAAATCTCATCCAAGCCTACTCCCTCACTCTCACCCGAAAAAACCTCAGCGCAGACTGCGGTAGCGTCACCGACCTCATCTTAACCAGCCCCAGCAACTCCCCCTCACTCACCGTCCCTCCCGAAACAAGCGAGAATCCAGAAAGATCCGTCGCACCCTCAAGCACATAGGTTAAGCCCGCTCCATCACGTACCGGGAAAGTCACCTCCACATTCCCACCCGCCAAAGCTACCGCCACAATCGGAGGAGCCAGCACCGGCACATTCGGATCACGGACAAAGGCATACTCAAGAAAGTTCACCAAGCCATCCTCATCCGGATCAGCCAATGCTCCCCAAACCGAGGCCTCGTCAACCGGCTCCAAAGAAGCAAAATTTTCTCCCAACCACATCTGATAAGGGTCCTCAGACAACTCAAAAGTTCGCATCACCGCCATGTGCTGCATCCCTTGCACCCCACTGTCTCCCTGCATCACCGGAGCCACTGCCGAGAGCGGCGTAAAAACCCGACTATCGAACACGATACCATTCGCATAACTGCGCCCTCCAAGAACGGTAGGCACCTCAAGCGCTCCCAAATCCGGCTCCACCATTACCCAGTCATACGGCCTCGAACGTCCCGCGTTGGTATTACCGCTCCCGTTCTTATCAACCGGCCAAGGACCGGTCACATCGACCACTGGAGCCAGCCTCGTCAAAAATTCTTCATCGCGATTCTGGGCATTAAAATCTCCGCCAATCACGACGAAATCTGCCGCCGGAACATTCGCATTGATGTAGCCGGCAAGCTGAGTCGCCTGCCCCGTCCGCCGAGCCTCACTCCCCCGGCTCGCTTTAAAATGCACACTCACCACCCAAAGGTGGGCTTCGCCGGGAACATCAATCTGCGCCCAAACAAATTCCCGGTTCGACATATCCGTATCATCCCAAACCCCGGATTGAAGAATGGGATAACGACTAATCACCCCATTCTGAAGCTGACCACTCGTCTTCTCCTCCTCCACGAAAGAAAAACCTGCGTCGAAGGAATCCTCCACGAAGCTCTTCAACTGGCTGTCGGTATTCTGCTTATAGTTAAACTCCTGAATCAGCACGACATCCGGATCCAGCCCCTGAAAAATCCGAATCCCCTCACCCGGATCATAGGACTGAAAATTACCACTCGAAATATTCGCCGCCATAATTGTCACCTCCTCAGCCCCACCTTGATGAAAAGGCAGCAAACCAAGAATTGGCAGAAGGCAGAGAAGACGAAAATTCACGCCACACCTCTGCGCCATGAACCGCTATCGAGCAAACAGAAAAAGGCCCAACACGTAAGCAACGGATCGCGGAATCGAAATCAAGGAAACCAAACCCCTTCTTATTGAAAAGCCTTCAAAAGTTCCTCCGGGGTAAAAGACGTCTCGCGGCCGTCGAGTTTTTTGCGAACCGCCTCGATGACTTCCCCCTTCACCGCGCCCTTCCGGTTATTCCAGGCGTGGCGCACAAAAGTTACGACATCGGCAAGGTCCCCATCACTGATTTCAGGAACCAGTTTCAAGCCGGGCATGGCTGCTGCCGGAGTGTAATTTTTTCCATTCACTGTGATTGACCCCATCAATCCTTGCAGAAGAATCGCGCCCAATCGTTCGGGAGATTCCAAAACCCATTCGGATTGCACCAAAGGCGGCCCCAAGTGTTCCAGTCCGTTTCCATCAGCCCCATGACAAGCCATGCAGTTCGCAATGTAGAATTGCTCTCCCCTTTTAAAGGATGCCAGATGCTTCTCATCTCCCGGTGGTTTAAAGGCCGCCGCCGTCGTCTTCGGAGTGAGACAATGATCGAGATACTTGCGGAATTTCGCGTCCGTAAAGTCATCTCCAAGAAGATCCTGAAACTCTTGCTCGCGGCCAAACAGACCATTGATCGCCAGCTCCCGGAAGTAAGGTCCATTGATGTTTTTTGTCAGCACAATCTTCAAGATCTCAAGAGCCTCCTTTGACGGAATACGCCCAAGGCTCGCCGCCAATTGACGCTGAACCACCATCTCGGGACGCTTTACCAGTTCACTCATCCGACTCGTCATGGCAGCGGCATCTGTCTGCGGAAGCAACTCCGAAAGTCGAATGGCAGATTCCAAAACGTAAGGATCATTTGAAGCAAGCGCCCCTAAAATCGCAGGTCGGCTCAAGGCACCCAGTCCTTCCAACGACCACAGCGCGTGAATTTGACCCAGCGGTTTACTACCATCCACCGCAAGTTGATTAAGAGCATCAACGACCGCCAAGTCCCCCCGATCAATGATCAACTGCTGCGCGGTATCCCGCCACCAACCGTTAGGATGAGCCAGAAACCTCACCAACGCCACTGCCTCTTTCCCGAGCATCTCAGGTTGGGGACCACGGGGACCATCCTTATGCTTGATCCGGTAAATCCGACCCAATCGAGGATAGCTCTCAAGATTCCGGTGCTTGATGTGCTCCAACAAGTAACGGGTCAGGTAGTGTTTGTGCTGAATGATTCCGTGGTAGAGATCGACCACGTAGAGAGTTCCGTCGGGCGCATTAAAGAGATTCACCGGACGAAAACGTTCGTCGGTTGAGGCCAAAAACTCTTTCTGCCCCAAGCGATATTCACCCGTCAAAAGGCCGTCTTTTCTTTCGACGTGAACCATACGCACGAGGTTGGCAGTTGGTTCGCAAAAGAGGGCGGTGTTTCGATACCTCGCTGGAAATTGGTCACCACGATAAACCACCGGCCCGGCCGCACCCGTCGCAGCTTTGAGATAACCGTCCTCATCAATATCCCCCTCCCCCCCGCGATTGACACCTGGAGTAATGCGAGCCGGATAAAGCTTATCACGATAGGAAATGTGCTTTGCCTGCCCGCCTCCAAGCAGGTAGTTCGGATTGCGCATCAGGGTGTTTGGCAAGAGCTGGTCGGCTTTGATTCCAAACCAATTTTGGTTATAGTGCAGCCTCCCGTAATTGTCTTGCGACATTCCCCACTGCCCGCGGAAGGTCGTCTTTTCTTTGACCCAAGTCCCATCGATTTCGCGATATCGCATATCTGATTTTACGTTGTAGATCCAATTGTCCAAACCGCGAAGAAGAGCATTGGTCCGATGCTCGACATTTTCGTCCTGGGTATAATTCTCATCAATCACCGTCATCTTGCCTGCTTTGCCATCGAGGTTTTCGACGAAGTAGAGCTTCTCGTGTCCACCGTAAAGGATACCATTTTTATAAAAGGCGATCGACCGTGGTTGATTGAGCCCATCGAGAAACACCCTGCTCTTATCATAAAAACCGTCACCATTGGTATCCTCATGGATGGAAATTCGACCGATCGGATCCGCCTCGCCCTCAGCTTTGGCATTCAACATGTAAGCGCGCATTTCCACCACCCACATCCGGCCATTGCCATCGAAACGCAAAGCCAACGGACTCTGGACCGCTGGCTCGTGAACCACCGTGCTGATCTCGAATTCCTCGTGAAGCTCGAAAGATTTGAGAGCATCGTCGGGACTGAGAGCCGGTGAAGGTGGGATCTTCTCAAAAGGAACGACGTAGGTGTAACCCTTCTTCTTCGGCTTCTTCTGAAGCTCGGGTTTGGCCTTCTCCAGCGAAAGCTTTTGAATCCAGACATTGCGAAATTTCACCGGGTTATGATGCCCCTGAAACTTGATCGGCATCGGCTCGGGGCCTTCCTTTTTTCCCGCTCCTGTTTTACGGGGAATTTCGTAGTCGTCGTGGATTAACTGATCGTTTTGATAAACGGTGATCCTCGCGTTTTCAGTTTTCTTCACTCCTTCAAAACGTGCCGCCCGAAAGGCAATCTCATAGGTCTGCCATTCCCCCGCTTTCTTGCAGACCAATTGATCGGGTTTCTTCAGCCGATAGAGGCTTCCGCAATAACTCGCCTTGTAATCTTCTTCGGCCACCCCAAAGGAATTGAGAATCTGCACCTCGTAGCGCTCCTGAATATAGATGCCCGAATTCCCATCCGCTTCAGCATCCTTGGCGTTCTCCACTCGGTTGACGTTGAACTCAACGTGCATCCGAAAATCCTGATAAGAGTCCTTCGTCAATAAACTGTCCCAAACGGGTGACGCGGTGAGAATTCCATCCTTAAATGCCCACTGCCCCGGCCCCTTACCCTCAGGAATCAGGATATGCCTCTTTTCGTCAACCAGTTGCACGGCATCCTTCGGCCGCTCAATCTTGTCGGGATCGATGACTCCCTTCGTCGTGATTTGCCCGTTCGCAGGCGAAAAAATACCGAGAGTCAATGAGAGCAGCGTAAACGAAAAAACCAGAGAACGAATCATCTCTCCACCTCCCCACGTCCCAAATCAATGAGCCTTGAAAAAATCCGCTCACCGCCGACCCGAAGTCCGCAGTGCTCGAACTCACTGGTATACCAAGCCTCCATATTAGGAATCGACTCCACCGTCTCGCGCGAAAACTTGGCATTTACAAACATATCGTTCGCATAAACGGCACAAGCCACCGGCACGGTATTTCGACTCAAAACCTCCGGGTCATAAAGGGCCGGCCAATCATCCTTCGCTGCCAATATTTCAGCCGCCTCTTTCATCCCCTTCAGCTCGGAAATCTCATCAAACATCCACGGGAAAATCATCTCACCATAGAACAGGAAGTCTCCGAAATTATCGAAGTGCGCATACTTCTCCTTCTGCACCGTGTCACAGGCCCAGCCACTCGCTGCCCCCTGCGCATAAATCGCCTCATGGAGAATCGCAAAGATGGGATTCGTATCGAAGCGGATAGCCGACTGCAATCCCACCTTAAAGGCCTGCCCCACCATCTCCTGATCTCCCGCCTTCACAAAGGCTTCCTCCAACAAGAAATGAACCTCCTCCGCCGTATGCGCAAAACCGAATTTCATTCCCAATGTCTGCACCATTCGCGGCGTGATCCGGTCCCCGTTTGGAAAGCGAACATCATTCTCTTCCAAATGCTTCGCCAACTTGATCAGCCGTGCCTTATCCATCGGAAACTTTTCAAAATACTGTCGATTGCGTTCCTCCACGAAAGGAAAAGTCCCCTCGTAAATCTCCCGCGCCGTCCGCCCTAATCCCGGCACGCCGCCAAAGATAAAGCATTCCTTCAAGCCCTCGGGATGCAGACTCAAATAGGTCAACGTGCACCATCCCCCGTAGCTCTGACCAATCGTCGACCAAGGCGTATCAGGACTCATCTCCGCTCGAATCAATTCCGCATCGCGAACGATGTTATCCTGTCTAAAATGCGTCAAATAATCCGCCTGCGCCTGAGCATCACCTTCCAGCGCCAGTGTCTGATAATCCACCGGACTGCTCAATCCATTCCCACGGGTATCATACATCAACACGCGAAACTCCGTCAGCGCCCGCTTAAGCCAGCCCTCTTTCCGAATCGGCAAAGGCGCGCGAAAACCCGGACCACCTTGCAGGAAAATCAAGAACGGCTTCTCCTTGCTCTTCGCATCAAGGTCACAAACTTCGCGAACAAAAACCTCGATCTTTCGCCCACCCGGATCGCCATGATCCAGCGGAACTTCGAAAGTGTGGTTGATCAATTCAAGGCCGGGAATTCGATAAGGATTGGATGACTTCATTCTTTAGATTTTTTATTGACGACGTAGGGCATCTTGGCCCCAGACTCTTTGAGCCAACGGCCCAACTCTTCCCGCATTTCACGCGCCAAATTTTCTTTTGATTGTGCCAGATTGTTCTTCTCACCTGGATCCGCGACCACATCGTAAAGCTCCACCGAGTCATCGTCGTAGAAGTGGATCAACTTATGATCACCCTTCCGAATCGCCCCTCCGAGCCGATTCCTATTGTGGAAGGCATAGTTGGGATAGTGAAAAAAGATCGCTCCCCGCTTCAGCTTCTCAACCCCCGTGAGAATAGGAACCAGGCTCTCTCCGTCAAGCGGCGTTCCCACCTTCGGCTTCAATCCTGCCACCTCCAGCAGAGTCGGAAAAACATCCGTGCTAATGACCGGAGTTTCATTGCGACTTCCTGCCCGAATCTTTCCCGGCCAACGAATCGCCCAAGGCACCCGAATCCCACCTTCATAAAGATGCCCCTTGTTCGCCCGCAGTGGTCCATTGCCAAAAAGCGATCCATTGTCCGACGTGAAAATCACGATCGTATTCTCGGTCAGCCCAAGCTCATCGAGCGATTTCAAAACCTTCCCAATCGACCGATCCATCCCTTCGATCATGGCCGCATAGGGAGCGTTCTCAACTGGGCGTTTCTTGTATTTCTCAATGAGATCCTCCGGAGCTTCGATCGGGTAATGAACCGAGTAATTCCAGAATGTGAGAAAGAAAGGTCCCTTCTTTTGCTCCTTGATGAATGCGATGCACTCATCTGCTAATCGATCCGGTAAATACTCCCCGTCTTCTCCTTCCTTGAGTGTTGGAATCTTATAAGGCGCAAAGTAAGTCGGTGGACCTCCCCGGTCATACCCGCCGACATTCAAATCAAACCCTTGAAACTCCGGACGCAACCCAGGTTCGAACTTCTTTCCAGCTTCATCATTCCCCTTCCGGTGCGAAAGATGCCACTTCCCCACAAAGCCCGTCGCATAACCCGCCTCGTCCCGCAATCTCTCCGCCAAGGTCACTTTCTCAATCGGTAAATAAGTGAGCTTCCTCGCTCCTGCCTGCTTCCGTCCCTCCGGCACCATCCCCTCTTTATGACCCGGCGCATGATTGGTAATGGCCAGTCGGGCTGGCGACATCCCCGTCAGCATCGCGGCCCTCGTCGGAGTGCAAACCGGAGCCGCCGCATAACCATGCGGAAACAACATTCCCTCCGTCACAAACTGATCCAAATGTGGCGTATCTAAGGCCTCATTCCCTTGAAAATGAGCATCAAACCACCCCAGATCATCCGCCATGATCAGCACGATATTCGGAGGTTCTTTCCCGGAGGCCACCAAGGAGGCGCAAATAAGTGTGAGGAGTGTCGTCTTCATTTTTCGGATTTCTATGGGCTGTTTGAGGTCTGCTAAGGGTCACTTCTTTTCGAGATCGAGCATCGCTTCCGCAAGAGCCTTGCCAAAGCGAACAAAGGTCTTTCCGCTCCCCAGGTAGTGATACTCGGCATTCGACGATGATCTGTCCCAGGTTCGTTTTTCTTCCGCAGTAATTTCTCCATCACCAAACTCAAACTTGGCACATTCCTTAAGATACTCCTCTTGCGTCATCTCCTCATTCTTGAGGCGCCGCTTCCATTCACCCGTCATCCTCCGTTTCCAGTAAATCTCGCTGAGAGCCAGTTCGTAAAACGGCCCGCTGTCCACCGCGATCACCTTCCCGCGATACTCTGGCGCGACTTTCACATCGTATTCCGCAACTGCCGCAAACTGTGTCTTCCTAAAATCTGTCACCGGTAAGCCCTTGTCGAATCTCCGCTGATCGGGATCCGTTCCGTAAACACCCAGCACTCCCACGATGAAGGGAAGCTTCGGCTGCTCCAACTCCCTCCTCACATCTGAAATAAAGTGAATCATATTCCCGGTGTATTGCTCGATGTGATGCCGGTTGCACATGTCATTCCATCCCTGAAACCAAACAAAGCCCGACAGTTCATATCCCGCCTTATCGTCATAATCGGGAACAACCTTCCTGATACTTGCTCCGTCTTTCAATGTCTCCCTGACAAACCCCATCATCTCACGATAATATTTGCCCACCGCTTTCTCATCGGGAATATTGCCCCCTTCTTTCTCCCTCTTACTCGGGAGATAAGGGCCGGCACCCGGAGGACGAAAATCCACTGCGAGGGACTTCCCACCCCAAGCCGTTTTGATGATCAAAACCGGTTCTTCAAGTGCCCCATCCATGTGGATTCCGAAGCTAAATTCCGGTCCGATTCGCTCGTCATCGAACCCGTATCCCACCTTCACCTTCCCTCGCAAAGTCGTATCAGCTCCCCCCTTCGTCGTTTGATAGGCCACCCAGGCATTTTCGCACACCATAGGATCCCCGTTTTGATCCAAAATTTCTTCTAAGAGCGGAGCCGACTCCGGATTATCCCCAATCGCCACAAAAGTGCTTTGATGCGCCGACCCCTGCATATTCGACTGCCCTGCGAGAATATACACCTTGAGTGGTTTGCCTGAGGCTCCCGCAACGGTAAGTAAAGCGCAAAAAACGAAATATCCCAAAGACTCTTTCTTCATAAGAATCAGACTCTGAACGACCACCCGGAGAAGACCAGAACGTTTGAACTGAGAGATAAGTTAAATGCACAAATCAAATGTGTCGCTCACTCCCACCACCGCCATCAGCCCCCCACGTAAGTTGCATCGATGAACATCTTTCCCGCGTAAGTCTTTCCACTGAGCATGGTGATCGAGACGATTCGCTCCCTTCCATCTTCACGCGGCATTCGCGATCGAGCTTCTCGTTAAAGACGACCGACACCTCCGCCTCAGCGACGGGTTACTCGAAAAACCCTCTGCCCGGCGTGCGATTCGCCACTACGGCAGTGACAGCGCCCGAGAAGCCACCATAGACGGCCACGTCGTAGATTGGTTCGACTGCCGCCAGCTTGCCACTCGGCACAAATGCCACCAATCCAATGGCGGAGAGGAGTAAATTGATGGCGGGATTCCGCACCGTTCCGATCTTTTATCTCAAAACCCCATTAACCCTGCTCCAAATATCATCTATCCTATTTACCAATCTTAGGTAGATCACCAAGTTCTTTTTCTGCAAGTTGCAATCCAGAACAAGGTTCACCAAATAGAACCAGAAGGTCAATTTGAAGCCATTTATTTGGCGTCATATACACCAAGTTTCCATTATATTCATATGGTGTATTCAACTTGAAGTTACGTGATGTTGTCGGCTCATCAATTGCCGTGCATTTGAATACGGGATACTTTTCTCCATTGAGTATGATGCATGACTTATAAAGCTTCACCAAATGCCTATTAACCAGCAACTGAGCAGGCTGCCTGAAATCCAGCTCAAAATCTTTCTCATGTGGGACATAATTGTATGTGTATTCACTTTTATCTTGAGGCATCCTAGGCACACAATCATTATCAACATCTTCAAGCAATTGCTTTACGACACACTCATCATTCTTCCAAATTCTATCATAGAGAGAATCAACAGTATCACCATTTTCAACAGACACATAAGATTTATAAGCAATCTCACCGGTATCTAAACCAGAGTCCATAAAGTGAACAGCCATTCCTGATTGTTTATCACCACACCAGATTGTCCAAAATCCTGGATGTCTTCCACAATGACGAGGAAGTAAAGATGTATGAAAGTTAAGAACACCCATTGGGGGTATATTGAGAAACTCATCAGGCAAGAAGAACTGATACCCAATCACAACAATTATATCAGGAGCCCATTCACGTAATTGATCCATCACACCCTCATCTTTAGGCTTGCCACAGATTATTGGAATACTCAACTCTTCAGCGGCAACATTGATTGGTCTACTTGAGCTACCACCTGATGTAGTAGTCGTAATACCTTCTGTAGGTGATTCCAATATACCTACAATATTAGCATTATTCTTAATGAAATAATCAAGATGAATAGAAGTGAGCTCCCATGTCCGTGTTCCAATAATTACAATTCGTTTTTTCCTCATATTTCAAGTGTCAAGTTCTTAATAAAGTAAATAACTGATCAGATGGGAAGAGTCAATGATAGGATCACTCCCTCGATGGGCAATTGGGCAGGAACCGTCTGAAGTCAGATTAAATAAACGGGGAGCCTCCTTACCCGCCGTGCCAAGGAAATTTTAGCAGCGTGTGTTTCAGGGCGATCAAGTTTGGGGGAAAGGTGATTCGAGCAACACCGAGCGGAATTACCGCGTCAAGCCGGGTCAGCTTGCGTTACTCACGCCCGCGCGCAACGAAACCGTTACCAGTATACCGACTTCTCCAAGGTGCGCCGGATCGCGCCCAATGTCAGCGTCAATTATTCGCTGTCGCTGCGCCATTACGAGCCCGATCCTGCTGACTGACAGCTCAAGCTGATCGTCACCAAGGGCAAGGCAGGCCAAGTCAATTACAACGATTACACCTTGAGTTATGCCCGGCACTAACTTCGCCAACGGAGTCCAAATGGCTCGCGGCGGCTCGACAGACCTATGGCGAATCGTTCAACACCCGGTCGAACAGATAAGCGAGATGACGGAGTCGCCCACATCGGCCTGGATGAAATTGGTGCCGGGGAGCGCTACGTAATGGAGCCAAAGGACGCCCAAGATCCAGCAGTTCTTGGTCATTGAAATGTATTGAGGCAATTTTTCCAAGATGGAACTAGTTCTAGGAAAGATCACGCTGGCCTGTCAGGATGTCGAAGCGACTCTTCGACTTTCCTTCACCATTTCCATGAACAATTTTTCTCAATTCACCAGGCTTGCCGTTCCGATTATGGCCCTGCTTTTTTCGGGTTCCTTTTCGAAAGCAGCCGAACTTTTGGCCTACTATAACTTCGACGGGCAATCAGCAGATCAATCGGGGAATGGGGCCAACGCCACTTTGAATGGAGGGGGGCTGATCAGCAGTGATTCCCTCGGATTCAGCGGGACGGCAGGTGACAGGGCTCTTGATCTCGGCTCTTCCGGGAATGGAGCACGTGCCGACGTGAACGGGGATTATTCCTCCGCCACGACGAACAACGCCATGGCCGTGAGCTATTGGCAATACAACATTGGCAATGGAAGCGGCGGGAACGCTTCCACGACCACTTTTGGAATCGTATCTTCCAATGGCGGTGGGAACCGGGGCTTCCAGGCCCACCTTCCCTGGGGCAACGGCAACGCCTATTTTGATCACGGCGGAGCCTGTTGTAACGGAGAAAATCGTAGAAGTATTTCGATCGGAACGTCGACTCTGAATCAATGGAGGCATGTCGTTTTGCAAGTTGCCGGAGGAAGGAAGCAACTCTGGATCGATGGCGTGATGCTTGATGAGCAAGCCACCGGAGCAGCAGCGACCCCCTCTTTCACAGGGCAGCTTATGATCGGTGCCGAACCTGCCGGAACTAACAATGGCTTTGGGGGACGCATCGATGACTTCGCTGTTTGGGCGAGCTTTTTGACGCCGGCAGAAATCGCGAGCCTTGCCGCCGGGGCCCCGGCCACCGACTTTGACGGATCGAACACCGACCTTGCCGACTTGAATATCACTCCGGCTGGAGCGATCACCTCATCAGGTGCGACCTTGAATGGAGTGGTGACCGACGGTGGGATCAGCGCTCCCACTGTGACCATTTATTATGGTGACGAAGACGGCGGACAAAACGAAGGTTCTTGGGACAGCTCAGTGACACTTCCCGGAACACAATCAGGAAACTTTTTCACCAATGTCACCGGATTGCTTCCCGCGACGACCTACCACTTCGGGGCAAAGGGAGACAATGCCGGAGGCTCGAAGTGGGCGACGGAGACAGAAACCTTCGCGACGCTTCCGCTCGCTCCCGCGGTTTCAAATTTGGCGGCACAGAATGTCGAAGCAAATTCGGTCACCCTCGGCACGGAGGTCACCTCGACCGGAGGTGAGAATCCAAGCGTCACGATCTACTATGGCCTATCCGACGGAGGAACGAATACCGGAGGATGGCAGGACAGCGTGAGCCTGGGAGCGATGGGAGGAACTGAAACCACCGAGGTAAACGGCTTGACCGCTGGCACGACTTACTTTTTCAGAGCCTTCGCATCGAACACCGGAGGAGATACCTGGGCAACCGCCAGCGGAAGCTTCACCACGCCGATTGCCATTCCTGCCAGCGTGGTCAATCGCAGCGCCACTAATATTACCGGCTCCTCCGCCCGACTTGAAGGAACGGTCACCGATACCGGCAGTGACACGCCGGTGCTGAATTTCTACTACGGCACGAGTGATGGCGGAACAAACCCCGCGTCATGGGAGAGAAGCGCATCCGCCGGTTCGGATGCGGGCGATTTTTCCAAGACGGTTTCTCTATTCACTCCCGAAACAACCTACTACTTCCGCGTCCAAGCTCAGAACAGCGCAGGGGTGAGTTGGGCTCCTGACACGCAATCGTTCACGACAACCGAAGCGACGGCATTGGGTGTCGTCATCAACGAGGTGCACTATGACGCCGATCCCAAAATCGAAGCTGCGGAATTTGTTGAATTATACAATGCCGGTGACCTTGCGGTTGATTTGACCGGATGGTCGCTCGTTGGAGTGGGGAACTTTGTCTTCCCAAATGGCACCTCGCTCGATCCCGGCGCCTATCTCGTAATCGCAGAAGACATCGCGACGATGCAATCGAAGTTCGGCATCACGACTTCTCATCAATATCCCGGAAACTTGAGTGTGGAAGGCGACGACCTGCGCTTGCTCGACAGCGGTGGCGCGGAAGTTGATCGGGTGAATTACAAGGCCGGATTCCCCTGGCCCAGCGCAGCCCGCGGAACGGGAGCCTCCATGGAACTCATCCATTCGGCCCTCGACAATGATCTGGGAGCATCTTGGCGAAGTTCGGGAACCGGACCCGTTGGTCCCGTGGTGACCTACCTCCCCCTCGGATCCAACTGGAGCTATCGCAAGGGCTCCAGCGAAGCTTCCAATCCTGTCGACGCGTGGCGCGAACTCACCTTTTTCGAAGATGCCACCTGGCTCTCCGGAGATACCCCCATCGGATACGGCGACGGCGATGACATCACCCTGCTGGGAGATATGAGGAACGACTACAACACCGTTTATCTCCGCAAAAGCTTCACCGTTCCTGCCGATCAAATTCCAGCGCGTCTTCTCGTGAGAGTTTACTGCGACGATGGCGCGATCATCTGGATCAACGGGAAGGAAGTCGGTCGGGTGTCGGTCACCGATGGCGACAAGGACTTCAATGATACCGGGACGAACCATGAAGCGGCTTGGGAGGAAATCCTAGTCAATAATGCCAGCAACGTTCTCCTCGGGGGGAGCAACATCATCGCGGTTCATGCCCTAAATGCGAGTGCAGGGAGCAGTGATTTCTCCATCGATGCCGAAGTCAAAACACCCGATCTAGGCACTGCCACCGGCAACCCGACACCCGGTGCCGCAAACAGCGTGGCAGCCCCGAGTTTGAGTGCCGCACCCCCTGCCATTCGACAGGTCAATCATACTCCGGAGCAAGCGGCGGGTGGCGATGAAGTCAAAGTAACGGCCCTGATCACCGACCCGGACGGCGTTGGACCGGTGACACTCAGTTATCAAATTCTGGATCCCGGCAGCTACATTCGAAAGAGCGATGGCACATTCAATACAGACTGGATTAGTGTTCCCATGGTAGATGACGGGACTGCAGGAGACCTCTCTTCAGGCGACTCGGTCTTCTCCGCCACCCTTCCCCCTGCCTTGCAAGTCCACCGCCGGGTTATCCGCTACCGCATCAACCTTGAAGATACTCCTGGCAACAAAATCCAGGTGCCATACGCCGACGATGAACAACCCAACTTCGCTTACTTTGTTTACGACGGAGTGCCATCCTGGACCGCGGCCAAACAACCCGGCTCGACAGCAACCCAGACCATTCCGGCCGAAGTCATGGGCGATTTCCAACCCGTCTATCACCTCATTGCAAATTCGACGGATGTCTCAAGCAGTCAGTATTCCAATGGCTCCGATGGGGTTCGGATGTGGGGAACCTTGGTCTACCAAGATCGCGTTTATGATCACATTCAGTTTTACAACCGGGGTGAGGCTTCGACTTATGTCAGCGGCAAAAACAAGTGGCGCTTTAAGTTCAACCGCACCCATGACTTCAAAGCGCGCGATGCCTATGGCAGGCGCTATCTCACAAACTGGAAGACGCTCAATTTCAACTCCTGCGCCTCGCCCTGGCTCTCATCCCAACGAGGCATCGCAGGTGTCAACGAGATGGTTCCGCACCGACTCTATCAACTGGCAAGCGTCACCGGCTCCAACACTCATCACGTCCACTTCCGGATCATCGATGACTCGGTGGAAGCGCCCTCCAACCAATACAACGGTGATTTTTGGGGACTCTATCAGGCCATCCAACATCCCGATGGACGCTTCCTCGATGAACACGGATTGGCTGACGGAAACGTCTACAAGATCCAAGGCGGCGGCGGAAACAAAAAGAACCAAGGCCCCACCCAGGTAGAGAATTCCTCTGATTGGAATTCCTTTTACTCCGCCAGCGCCAATCTCAACACCGTCGCCTGGTGGCAGAATAATTTTCACCTTGAGAGCTACTATGGCTTCCGCGCCATCAACCGTGCCACCGGAAATGTCGACCTCCGTGATACCACAAACTATTACTTCTATCACGAGCCCACGAGACCGTACTAGATCTCGTATGCCGTCTTCTGCTTGAAAAAAAA
>OJCA01000127.1_pt1 | contig 15836 bp, 16 predicted proteins | sample 1591551 | NCBI WGS metagenome assembly OJCA01 (sample SAMN05416738, study PRJEB24817) | seawater metagenome | isolation source: Sea water | place: Canada:Atlantic | collected 2013-07 | reverse complement strand
TCTACACGTAAGGAGTCGTCGGCAGCGTCAGATGTGTATAAGAGACAGATCTAGGATCGAAGCCGAACGCTCGATAATAAAAGCGAGTTGCTCGTTGGTGTAATAGTCGAGTCGGTTGAGAAGACCGAAGCGAGAGCGCAGGGGTGCAGTGAGCATGCCCGAGCGGGTGGTGGCGCCGACGAGGGTGAATTTGGGAAGCTGAAGCTGGATGGAGCGAGCGGAAGGTCCTGAGTCGATGATGATATCGAGTCGGAAGTCTTCCATGGCTGGGTAAAGATATTCCTCGATGGCCGGGTGAAGACGGTGGATTTCGTCGATGAACAATATGTCGCCACGCTGGAGATTGGTCAGGATACCCGCGAGATCGCCCGCTTTTTCAATCTGGGGGCCTGACGTGGTGTGGAGTGTGGAGCCCACGGCGGTGGAAACAATATTAGCCAGAGTCGTTTTTCCCAAACCTGGAGGGCCGGAGAGAAGAATGTGTTCAAGGACGTCATCGCGCTTCTTAGCTGCCTCCACCATAAGCATCAGGCGTTCGGTGACCTTTTCCTGGCCGTGGAAGTCATCGAAACCGGGAGGGCGCAGAGTGAGATCGAGCGGAGTCTCGGGAGCGTTGACCGTTTCTTGAAAGTAGGATTCTGACATTGAGCGACATTGCCAATCGGCGTAAGAGAGTGAACCATGAAGCTTTTCTTTTGAACACCGATTTTTTCTTAGGAATGGGCTTTACATGGGGAAGGTGCACACTAGTCTGCGCCCTCGCACAAACCTACGGTTTTTATGAAAGTTCTTTCTTCCCTCGCCTCCGCCAAGCGCCGCCACGTAGACTGTCAAGTAGTCAAACGTAAAGGAACCCTTTACGTGATCAACAAAACAAACCCTCGCTTCAAAGCCCGTCAAGGCGCTACTAAGGGAACCAAGATGTCCAAGAAAGGCGTCAACTAGGCGGTTCACGATAATTTTTAAAGGCGATTCCGAAGTGGAGTCGCTTTTTTTTTGGTCGATTACTCGGCCAACTGCTGGAGTGCCCAGCCGGCGGCGAGGTTACCAAAGGTTGCGGTAAGATGGGTGGCTGCGCCATAGCCAGCGTCACATCTGATTCCGCCGGTATGATTTTCAGGGCGGTCTGTGGAGGTGGAGCCATCACACTGCGCAAACAAGCGCTCTTCGGGGGAAAAGACGGCGGGAATGCCAAACTTGCCTCCCTTTTTAGTCGCTTGAGGGAAGCGATAGCGGCCGCGCAGTTGTCTGCGAACTCCATTGAGGAGCGAGTCACCGTGGACTCTCGATAAGTCATCGATTTGAACTTTTGAGGCATCGATTTTCCCTCCGGCTGCTCCGCTGGTAATGACGGGGATCCCAAGGTCCCTGCAGGTGGCGAGGAGGTGAATCTTGGAGCGGCTACTATCGATGGCGTCGATCACAAGATTAGGTTTTTTTTCTGTCAAAATCGCGTTGGCGTTTTCTTCGCCATAGAAACAATGATGTTCGATTAGGGTGGCTTCTGGATTGATTGCGCCGACTCGCTCGGTAAGGGCAGTGGTTTTTGATTGGCCCACCGTGTGGGTGAGGGCGTGGATATGGCGGTTGACGTTTGTTTGGCAGACGTCATCGAGGTCAACGAGAGAAAAGGTGCCCACGCCAGAGCGGGCGAGGGCCTCGACGACCCAGGACCCGACGCCGCCGAGACCGATGATCATGACATGGCTGTGGGAAAATTTCTCCAAAGCGGAAATTCCATAGAGGCGGGCGATTCCACCAAAGCGGGTGAGGAAGTCATCAGTCACGGCCCTTGAAGACCTCATTTTCGGCTGAGAGACAAGTTCATTGATTCATCAACCCCCTTCCGCTATTCATTTTAAGCATGGCTGTCGCAGAGGAAGTTAACCCCAAACGGAATTACGTTCGCCAATTTTCGGTAATGTTGCCGAATCGAGTGGGGGCCTTCAGTTCGCTGGCCAGATTGCTTGATCGTCGGAAGATCAATGTTATCGGTCTGTCGGTTCAGGATTCGCGTGATGCCACGGTGGCACGCCTCATCCTGAGTGATCCCGATGCCGCCGAGGAGCTTCTTATGGAGCAGGGAATTGCGTTCACGCTTTCCGAGCTTGTGGTGATCCGAATGCTGGAATCGGGCGAGGGGCTCAAGAAATGTCTCATGACGCTCTATGAGGCTGAGACAAATCTCGATTACGCCTTTTCGCTGATGACACAACACCAAGGCCGCTCACTACTGGCGCTGCATTTGGAGGATCTTGAGTTTGGGGCTTCCATGCTTAATCAGGCGGGATTCACGGTCGTTTACGAAAATGAACTTCTTCGTTAGAAATTTAACTCAATGAACGTATACAATTAGCCTTCAAAAATTCAATTAACCTTCAAAAATTTTTATGACTGAAAACATGCAACCTAATCGCCGGAAGCTCCTGAAAACAGGGGGCGCTCTCGCCGCCACTCTACCGTTCTCCAGTTTCGCGCAAGCGGGCGGGAGCGACGAGATCAAAGTCGCTGTCATCGGCGCCGGTGGCCGAGGCCAAGGGGCCGCCACTCAGACTCTTAATGCCGGAGGTACTAAAATCGTCGCGGTGGCGGATGCCTTTCGTGACAATGCCGAGCGTGCTGTGGCGGGACTTAAGGAGCGGTTTAAAGAGCGGGTCGATGTGCCTGCAGAGCGGATTTTTGATGGATTTGATGGCTATCGGGCGGCGATCGACGCGGCCGAGGTTGTTATTTTGGCCACCACTCCGGGTTTCCGTCCCGAGCATTTCGAATATGCGGTAGAGCAAGGAAAGCACGTGTTCATGGAGAAGCCCGTTGCGGTCGATGCTCCGGGAATCCGCAGGGTTCTTGCGGCTGCCAAGAAAGCCGACGAGAAGAATCTCAAAGTGGTGTGCGGACTTCAGCGTCGTTACCAAAACAGTTACATCGAAACTCTGGAGCAAATTAAGAGCGGTGTCATCGGGGAGATGACCTCAGCACAGGTATACTGGAATGGTGGGGGAGTTTGGGTTCGTAAGCGCGCCGAGGGAATGACTGAGATGGAGTATCAGATGCGCAACTGGTATTACTTTAACTGGCTGTGCGGTGATCACATCGTGGAACAGCATGTTCATAACCTTGATGTGATGAACTGGTTTAAAGGTGGACCTCCCATGAAAGCCCAAGGGATGGGTGGGCGCCAAGTCCGGATTGGACCGGAAACCGGGGAAATTTTTGACCACCACTACGTCGAGTATACCTATGCCGATGGAACCGTCATGAACTCCCAGTGTCGTCACCAGCGTGGTGCGATGAATCGGGTGACTGAGGTCATTGGGGCACAGAATGGTCGCGCGATGCCGGGGCGCATTCTTGATAGGAACGGGAAGACGATTTGGCGCTTCAAAGGGGAAAATAATGACCCTTACCAGACTGAGCACGATGTTCTTTACAAGCACATCCGTGAGGACAAGCCGATCAACAATGCTTATTATACCGCAGCGAGCACAATGACGGCGATCTTAGGTCGTATGGTGACCTATTCAGGGAAGGAGATCAAGTATGATGATGCTCTTGCCAATGGCCTTAGCACGATGCCGAAAACCCTTGGCTGGGATGCTGATCCAGGACCAAAGCCTGGTCCCGATGGACTCTATCCTGCGCCTATCCCTGGGAAGCATCAGGTGATGTAAAGATCGCTCCACAGCTTATTCACAAAAGGCCCGCTTGGTTTTATCCGGCGGGCCTTTTTCTCTGTGAGTGACTGTGAATAAGAAGGCGCGAAAAATCCCTGATCTTTATACGCTGAATTAGGCGCTATGGCTGAGCAGGCGCTTCGAGCGAACTCACGGGGATCTTTTTCATCTTGTGGCCCGGTTTTTTTAGAGCAAGAAATGCGGCTACGGTGCCGAGGATAATGATGAGAATCCAAGCAGTGCCTACAGGAATGAGGCGGCGCTTCAAAATGACGATTGCGCCGCCCATTGCCGCCCAGATGACGAACTTGCCGATGATCCACAGAGATGTGATGTCGTAAAAATATTTGGTCTGCATTCCGATTCCACTAACGAGAAGAAGAAGGAGAGAAATGCCATGGACCATGCCATATCTTCTTAATGTGGCGGGCTTGCGGATATCAGCCCCGATCAAGCCTCCGAGGGCGGAAAAAAGCCCCATGAGGCCGGCGAGGTGGATGATCTTGTAGGTGATTGGGTCCATGGTGAATTAGGCAGTGGCGTTAAAGTGCGGAATGGCAGAGAGAAGGCGCTTGGTATACTCGTCTTTCGGATTGTGGAAGACTTCTTCTCCATTTCCGTATTCTACGATTTTTCCGCCATACATGACTGCAATGTCGTCAGCGATGTAGCGCACAACCGATAGGTCATGCGAGATGAAAATCATAGTCAGTCCAAGATCGTTCCGGAGATCCAGAAGTAGATTGAGTATTTGGGACTGGATGGAGACGTCGAGAGCGGAGACGGGCTCATCGGCGATGATGAGTTTGGGCTCGGGGGCGAGGGCGCGGGCGATGGCGATGCGCTGGCGCTGACCGCCGGAAAATTCGTGGGGATATTTTCGCATGTAGCGAGAATCTAGGCCGACGGTAGCCATGAGCTGGCTCACTTTTTGTGTGAGAGTAGGACGATCCTTTTTTAGGTTCGGGTGGCGCTGGCAAATGGCCTCAGCGAGTGTCGAATAGACGGTCATGCGCGGGTTGAGGGACGCATAGGGATCTTGAAAGATCATCTGAAAATCGAGACGGCGCATGCGGACTTCGTTACGTTGAAGATCGGTGAGGTTTTCCCCATCCAGAATGACCGTCCCGCTGGTGGCAGGTTGCAGCTGCATCACGGTGCGTGATAGAGTGGATTTACCACACCCAGACTCGCCGACCAAACCGAGGATCGATCCTTTTTCAACTTTTAATGTGACTCCGTCGACTGCTTTGATGACATCGCTCGTCGAGGAAAAGAGACCACTTCCCGGGACGGGGAAGTGAGTTTTTAAGTCACGAAGTTCGAGGAAAGCCACAACGCAAAAATAGGAGGATTGTCGATAATGACAAGCGAAGATAGTATGGTCTTACCTTGAGGCTTTGGCAGCTTCTTCGAGTGCCTTCAGAGCTTCCTCGGGACCAAAAACTTCGGGCATGACGATAACAGGAGCATTGGGATCAGCTGGGGCGATCACGTTGACAGGAAGAGCAACGCGGCCGTAACGAGGGAAATCGTCACTGATCGTTTGAAGGCGTTTTGTATTATCGGCTTTAATGAGAAGAACGTTGAGTTCTTTTAGCTTGGCCAGGACTTCTTTGTTTGAGAACACACGGCTCTCATTCACTTTACAAGTTGCTCACCAATCGGCGGTGTAATCTAGCCAAATGATACGCCCTTTCGGTCGAGAAATCTCCATAATACCGGGATACCATTCGTGCCAGGCGAGACCCTGTTTTGGTGGCTTTGCGGTGGAGTAAGCCCAGGCAAGACCTCCGAAGGTCATGAGGCCGGCAAGGCCGTATCCCGTGACAAGACGTTTGGTTTTCGCGATTGTTGGCGTGCCGTAACGGCCGTAAAGGTAAACTCCCAATCCGATCAGACAGAGGGCGAAGAGGAAGATATTGAAGTGATCTTCTCCAACGATTTTGAGGTAGCCTTTCATGAAGAAGACGACGGTTGCGAAGACGAAGAAGGCCATGACCTGTTTGAATGTTTCCATCCAAGCTCCAGGACGAGGGAGCTTTTTAATGAGAGCTGGGAAGAGAGAGAGAATGACGTAAGGGGAGGCGATCCCGAGACCAAAGACCGTGAAGACGGCAAATTGAATGCTTCGGTTTTCCTGTGAAAGCGCGAAAGCCATCACGGCTCCAAGGAAGGGGCCGGAGCAAGGTGTGGCAACCAAGGTGGTAAGCACTCCTGAGAAAAAGGAGCCGGAGTAACCTTTCTTCGACTGGAGTTCTCCTCCCACACTGGTCATTTTAGAGCCAAATTCGAAGAGACCGAAGAGATTCAGACCCATGAGAAAGAAGACGACGATCATCGTTCCAAGGAAAACTGGTTCCGAAAGTTGCTCTCCCCAATTGAGCTTTAGTGAAATGATGACGGCTGCGAGAATCCACATCGTGATGAGGAGGCCCAGACCGAAAACCATGCCGTGAATTTTGATCTTCTTTTCGTCCTCACCAGCTTGGGCGACGAAGCCCATGATCTTGAGTCCGAGGACCGGGAAGACACAGGGCATGAGGTTCAAAATGAGTCCGCCAAGAAAGACGAGCCAAAGGGAAGAAAGGAAAGTGACTTCCTTTTCTTTACTTCCACCAGGGTCGACTACTTCCGGGAGAACATTAGCGTCGTATACTTCGAGTCCGGCTTTACGGTCAGCTGCCGTTGCAGGAACAAAAGCTGAGAGTGTTTCGCCTGTGGTGTCACTTCCGCTTGTGGCGCCGCTGGGCAGCGGGGCACTAATCTCGACGCTCGACGATCCGAATCCATCGCTGAAGGTAAAGAGGCCTTTGATTGACTCGCCTACTTCACCGGCGTCAATTGCGAGTCCTTTTGTGCCCTGGTTTCGCTGGAGGGTCATTACGTAGTGTCCCTCTTTATTGAGCGCTCCTTCTTCTTGGGGAGCCTGCGAATCGATTTGTTGATCGGTGGAGAAGAAGTAGACGGGCTCCCCGATCTCGATTCCCTCTGGGAAGATGATCTCAAGGGATATCTTTCCCTCCTTTTCCGTGGCGAGAGCGCCCCATGCCGAGCCGTCCTGCGGGAGCGCGGTGCTAGCAACTTCAAAAAAATCCTCGTTAGCTTTGATGGGGAGGGATTCCTCTCTGGCGGTAACCTTAAAGGAGAAGTCGTGGCTGCCCATGAGGCAGGACTTGTCATCACATTCCTGCCAGTCGAAGCTTCCCTTGATCTCGTATTCCGAACCGACCTTGAGGTCTTCGGAAGCCTCGATTTTCACAACGAAGGTTGCTTCGCCGTCATATCCATAAAGGGTGGCATCAACCCCTCCGACCATTGTTCTGATCGCGGCCGGTTGCGGAAAGAGGAGTTTACCTGCTCTCAAACCATCAGGAAGTTCCCATGTCACCGAGGGAGGGGAGCCGACCACTCCGGCGTTCTTGAAGTAGCTGTGAAAATGTTCGGCGTGGTTGAGGGTGAAGGCGACCTTGAATAAATCCCCTGGCTCCACTGCGGAGTATTCCGGCGTGACCTTGGCGGTCGTTTCTTTTTCTCCGAGGGAGAATTGTCCGAGAACGGTTTGAGCGGAGAGGATGAAGAAGAAAAATAGAGCTCGGTGCATGGTGGTGGCGTCTTGATGATTTTCCGTGAGAGGCGGAGGGATGACATTTACTCCCTGTTATTTTAGCGAGGTTCAGGAGAGTAGATTTGTGATCGGAAACTGCAAGTGGCTAAGCGTCTTCTCTTTTAATCTCTCTCAGTTGACGTAGTCCCTCACAAAAATAGGCATGGCCCGACCAGATCGTGAAGACGGCAGCAACGATGGTGGGGTAGAGGGGGGAGAGGTTGAAGAGCTTGAGCATGACCCAGCCGAGGGCGATCATTTGAGTCAAGGTGCAGACTTTGCCGGTCCAATGAGGCTTGATGGGGACCCGACGATTGATGAAATAAAGAATCCAAATGCCAACGATGATTTCGATGTCGCGCGCGATGACGAGGACGAGGAACCACATCGGAAGACGCCAATCCTGGCCCCAGTCCACCAAGGTCAGGGTGATAAGGCCGGTGAGGAGGAGAGCTTTGTCGGTGAGGGGATCGAGGATGGAACCGATGAGGGATTTTTGATTAAAGCGGCGGGCGACCCAGCCATCGATCCCGTCCATCGCTGCTGCGACGATGTAAGTTCCCACTGCGAGCCAGCGCGTTGTTTCATTGGGAGAACCTGAGGACACACTGTCGCCGTAGCGGATTGCGAGCACGCAAAAGACCGGCACCAGAAAAAGGCGCAGAATGGTAATGGCAGTGGCGTAAGTCATCTTCCCGACTGAATTTAATGGACAACAAGGCTCCATGCAATTGAAAGGAGCACTGTGACCCTCACTGAATTGAAAGAAGTCCTCGCTGAAGTCGGGGTGACGCCCTCGCGCAAGTTGGGGCAAAACTTCCTCGTTGATCAAAATACGGCGGAGGGGATTGTCAATCTTCTCGATCCGCAGCCGGGCGATACTGTCGTGGAGGTGGGACCGGGAACCGGCGCGCTCACGGAGCATCTCATTGGGAAAGTGGCTCGTATTATCCTAGTCGAATATGACCGTAGGCTTGCGGAATACTTGATTAGACGCTTTGGCGATCATCCCGAAGTGACTGTCATTTGTGAGGACGCGGTGCGCATTGATGTGCGCCGCTTCTTTGCTTGTAAAAATATCAAACTGCTGGGGAATCTTCCCTACTCGGCCGGCGGGGCTATTTTGCGGAACTTTCTCAAGGGCCCGTCACCTTTTACGAAAGCGATTCTGATGCTCCAGAAGGAGATGATCGACCGAATCCTGGCAGGACCCAAGTGCAAGGACTACGGCGTGCTCACCCTCCGGATGCAGTGCGAGTGGGAGGGAGCCCGGGTGAAAATTGTCCCACCAAGCTGCTTTTTTCCCAAACCGCTGATCGATTCCACCGTGATGAGCCTCGAGCCGCGACAGGCCAGGCTTCCGGTGCATGATCGTAAGCTTTTCGACGAACTCGTTCGCCGTGGTTTTGCCCAGCGCAGGAAGCAGCTCCGCAAAAATCTCCCTGATGGGATCGACTGGGAGACCGCCAGCTCGGAACTCAGTCTCAGCCCCACCGCACGAGCCGAGGAACTCACTCTCGCTGATTGGGTCTCACTTACTCGTCTTGCCGATCCCTTTTTTAAAAAGGAAGAAGGGCAGGGGGCGGGCGAGATACTAGATGTGGTCGATGAAAACGACGAGGTGATCCGCTCCGAGCGTCGCGATGTTATTCACCGCGATGATCTCACGCATCGGGCGGTCCACATCTTTGTGCTCAATAAACACCGTGAAATCTTCTTGCAAAAGCGCTCCCGCCTTAAAGATAAATGCCCCGGCCTCTGGGATTCGAGCGCGGCGGGTCATGTCGATTCGGGCGAGGATTACGCCGCGTGCGCCACGCGCGAACTTGCCGAAGAACTCGGCCTCGAAGATCACGACCTTAAAGAAGTGGGTAAGCTAGGAGCCCACGCTAACACCGGCTGGGAGCACGTCCGAGTCTACGCCACCCTTGCCCAAGAAAAAGTCCGTTTCCCTTGCGTCGAAATCGAATATGGTGAGTGGTTCACGATGGAGCAAATCGAGGCCTGGGTGAATGGGGTCCCGGAAGACTTCGCGCCCGGATTCCTGGCGTGCTGGAAATTGTGGAAAGAGGAAAATCCGGCGAGATTTGAGACGAGTATCGCGGACTGAATAGGCTCGCACTGATCTACTAGGAGTTTGCGGTCGAAAGGATCTTAGTTGGGCGGGGAAGACCTAATATTGATGGACTTTTCTTTATTGTTCGTCTTCTTACTTCCTCCTAAGCTGTCGCCGATGTCTAAGTTGATACTTTTAGTGGTAGGTAGCCTCTGTGCTGCTGGGTCCATAGTGGCGCAGGATGGTTTTGTCTCCATCTTCGATGGCAAGACCCTCGAAGGTTGGAAGCCCAGCGAAGATAATCCGGCCGCCTTTTCGGTGGAAGCGAACGGCGAATTGAAGGTGACCGGGGACCGGGCCCACCTTTTCTATGTCGGAAAAGACGGAAATGTTGCGTTCCGGAATTTCGAGCTAAAGCTCAAGGCCAAGACCACTTTTGGATCGAACTCAGGAGTCTACTTTGCCACCCAATACCAAAAAGAAGGCTGGCCGGAGAAGGGCTACGAAGCCCAAGTTAATTCCACCCAAGTTGATCCCAAGAGGACGGGGAGCCTATATGGCGTGGTTAATCTCTGGGTCGATCCCACTCAGAAGCAGGCTCCGTTTGTGGAAGTAAGCAAGGGCACCGTTAACCTACGGATCAAGGAAGCAGTGAGCAAGGACGAGGTGTGGTTCGACTACCATATCATCGTAAAAGGAAGCAAAATTATCCTCAAGGTGAACGGAGAAACAACGGTGGAATTTACGGAGCCGAAAGATTGGGAAGGGCCAAGTGCCAACACAAAAGGGCGCAAGCTGGGTCGGGGAACGATCGCTTTCCAGGCCCATGACCCCAAGAGTACGGTTTTTTATAAAGAGATTCAGCTGAAAATCACCGACTAATCATCTTTTTAGAAAGAAGAGAAAAAGGTGAAAAAGTCGCGCTCTAAGCTCGACAAAAGACCGACTGCCGGCATAAACCGCGATCCTTCCCTAGACATTACATCATGATTGATCTCAGCAAATACCGGAACATCGGCATCTTCGCACACGTTGATGCTGGAAAGACCACCACCACCGAGCGGATTCTTAAGCTCACTGGTAAGATTCACAAGACCGGTGAGGTTCACGATGGTGAGTCTACCACGGACTTCATGGAGCAGGAAGCAGAGCGGGGGATTACGATTCAGTCCGCTGCCACTACTTGTTTCTGGGATGACCACCGGATGAACATTATCGACACGCCGGGACACGTTGACTTTACAATTGAAGTATATCGTTCTTTGAAAGTGCTCGACGGCGGTGTCGGTGTTTTCTGTGGATCTGGAGGCGTTGAGCCTCAGTCCGAGACGAACTGGCGCTACGCGAACGACTCGGAAGTTGCTCGGATCATCTTCGTCAACAAGCTCGACCGCATCGGCGCTGACTTTTTCAGCGTCATTCAGCAGACCAAGGATATTCTTGGTGCCAAGCCGCTCGTCATGACGATCCCGATTGGTTTTGAGGATTCCTTTGTGGGAGTTGTCGATGTCCTCGAAATGAAGGCTTTTATTTGGGACGACACTGGTTTGCCTGAAAACTTTGAAATCACCGAGATTCCAGAAGATCTCAAGGAAATCGCTCAGAAGTATCACGATGAGCTCATTGACACTGCCGTGGAGCAGGATGATGAAGTGATGGAATCTTACCTTGAAGGGAATATTCCTGACATCGCGACTATTAAGAAGTGCATCCGTAAGGGCACCATCGCTCTAGATTTTTTCCCTGCATTCTGTGGTTCCGCTTTCAAGAATAAGGGAGTTCAAAACGTTCTTAATGGAGTTGTAGACTACCTTCCATCTCCTCTCGAAGTTCCTCCTGAGCCCGAGTTCGATGATGAGGGAAACAAGACTGGCGAAGTCGCCCTTGCAGATCCAAGTGGCCCTCTTCGTGCCCTTGCTTTCAAGATCATGGACGACCAGTTCGGCGCCCTGACTTTCACTCGTATTTACTCGGGTAGCCTTAAGAAGGGTGACACCATTCTCAACACCTTCACCGGTAAGAATGAGCGTGTTGGCCGTCTCGTGGAGATGCATGCTGACACCCGGACGGAACTCGATAGCGCCCAAGCGGGTGATATTATTGCTCTGGTCGGTTTGAAGAATGTTCAAACTGGACACACTCTGTGCTCCAAAGATAAGCCAGCGACTCTTGAGCCAATGGTATTTCCGGATCCCGTTATCTCGCTCGCCGTCTCAGCGATCGACAAGGCGAACGCCGAGAAGCTGAGTATTGCGCTTGGTAAGATGATTCAGGAAGACCCTTCCTTCCGCGTCGAGACTGATCTCGACTCGGGTGAGACCATTCTTAAGGGAATGGGTGAGCTTCACCTCGATATTAAAGTCGATATCCTGAAGCGGACTCACGGGGTTGAAGTGATCGTGGGTGCCCCTCAGGTGGCATACCGCGAGACTATTACCAAGGAGCTTACAGACAGTTACACGCACAAGAAACAGTCTGGTGGTTCTGGTCAGTTCGCTAAGATCGACTACACTCTGACTCCTCTTGAGCCAGGCGAAGGATTCCAGTTCGAGTCCAAGGTTGTTGGTGGTAACGTTCCCAAGGAATTTTGGTCTGCTGTTGAAAAAGGATTTAAGACCTCACTCGTAAAGGGTGTTCTTGCGGGTTATCCCTGTTTGGACTTCAATGTCACTCTGAATGATGGAGCTTTCCACGCAGTTGACTCCTCGGCGGTAGCGTTCGAGATCGCAGCCAGAGCGGCTTATCGTCAGTCCGTGCCTAAGGCCGGTGCTCAGATTCTTGAGCCGATTATGAAGTTGGATGTCTTCACTCCTGAAAATCACGTCGGTGATGTTATTGGTGACCTGAATCGTCGTCGTGGCATGATTCAATCTCAGGACACCGCTTCCGGTGGTATCCGCATCAAGGCTCAGGCACCTCTTTCCGAGATGTTTGGCTACATCGGTGACCTTCGAACCATGACTTCTGGTCGTGGTCAGTTTTCGATGGAATTTGAGCACTACGCAGCTTGTCCGAAAAACATCTCCGAGAAGGTCATCGCAGATGCCAAGGAGCGCGAGGAAGAGAAGAGGAAGAAGTAATCTTGGTTAATTTTACTTTTCAAAAGGCAGTCCGTGAGGACTGCTTTTTTTTGTTCTGGGGGAAAAAGCTGATGGCGAACGGAAGATTGGATTGTCGAACCAAGGTGGGTGCCCCTCAGATTTTGGTCCCGTATTTCGAAATTTAGGTCAATGATTAGTGATCACAAAAAAAGGCAGGTCGTGAGGCCTGCCTTTGAGTTGATTAACGAATGGGGGGAGGAGACTACTTCCCTTTAGGACCGCCTTTAGGTCCTTTTCCCTTACCTGGCTTGCCGGCCTTGCCTTTTCTTCCTGGCTTCCCTTGACGGCCTCCACTGCGTTCCGCACGCGGAGGCATGGCCTTACGCTCCTCTGCGCTGAGTTTTCCGTCGCCGTCCTTGTCGAACTTTTTGAGCATTTCTGCCTTGCGATCTTCCATGAGAGCCTTGCGTTCTTCGGTGCTGAGTTTTCCGTCGCCGTCCTTGTCAAACTTCTTGAGCATTTCTGCTTTGCGACCTTCCATGAGAGCCTTGCGCTCTTCTGCGCTGAGTTTTCCGTCACCGTCTTTGTCAAACTTGGCGATCATTTCTGCTGGAGGTCCTGGGCGCTTGCCTTTGCCTTCTTCAGGTTCAGCTTGGCTAAATAGGGAAGTCGCGAGGACTACAGCGATAGTGGATATAGTGGTTTTCATTTTCTTTTTTAGTTTTGGCTTTGAGTTTATCTGGGGCAACCGACTTGGCTTTCCCGTTGACGCATGATGGAACTCAAGTCGTTTCGAAGAGTTGCATATTTTTTCAAGGATTTGTCATTGCGGTTCTTCGGTGGAGTCGATTGCATACTTGAAATGGCAGTATCGACTCCTTCTCAATCCAAAGCTTCGGTCTTCCGTGCCCGCTTAACCAGCACCCTAGTGATCTGGGCCATTGTGACGGGTGTTTTTGTCTCCGGCCAGCCTTGGGCTTTTTTTGGGTTGGTGGCTTTTCTTACGATTAGCGGGGCGGGAGAGTTTCGATCACTCTTCGGGGAACAGACGGGGAAAGGTTGCCGAAATATCGGGTTGATCGCCGGTGTGATTGTCGCTCTTGCGTTGGGAGTCGGCCTTGTTTGGGGTGAGTCGGAGCAGCCTGGCTTTGACTGGGAAATGATGGGGCTGGTCGCGACAATTCTAGGAGCCTTTTGCTGGCGCTTTCGCACCGGGATCAATGAGCGCGATAGTGTCGATGCGGTAGGGGATAGTCTGATTGCTTACCTCTACGTCCCGATTTTATTCGGCGTCTTTATGATGCGCCTTTTGTTTCTTCCTGAAGTTTCTGGAGCAGTTCCAGGAGCGTGGTTGGTTTTAATGATGTGTGCCTCGGCAAAGTTTACCGACATGGGGGCTTACATTACCGGTTCACTCATCGGGAAACATAAGATGGCTCCCCATTTGAGTCCGGCTAAAACTTGGGAGGGGTTTTTTGGAGCCCATGCTTTTGCTCAACTAGGAGCTTGGGGCGTGTGGGCCTTGGGCGGGGATGCGCTTTCCTGGATTCCACCTTTGCATGTTGGGATCATTGGCGTGCTGATGGCTCTCTCAGCAGTCGCAGGTGATCTTGCCGAATCTGTTTTAAAACGGAGTCTTTCGGTGAAGGATTCGGGAAGTTGGATGCCGGGGATTGGTGGGATTTTAGATCTCATCGATAGCCTCTGCTTTGCCGCACCCGTTCTTTACTTTTACCTCATCCTCACGGGATTGATTTGATGCGCAAACGAGTTGTTATTTTAGGGTCTACCGGATCGATTGGAACGAGCTCGCTCACAGTGGCGCGTCAGATTCCTGACCGCATGGAGATTGTGGGCCTCGCTGCAGGCACACGCGTGGCGGAGCTGGAAGAGCAAGCACAGGAGTTCGGAGTGGATCACCTCTGCATTGCTGATGCTTCCAAGAAGGATCAGCTTTCGGGACCTGGGCGTCGTGTTTATTCCGGGGAGGATGGGCTGACGGATTTGATCGAGGCGACCCGGCCTGATTTGGTTCTCGTTGCGATCGTAGGCGTGGGAGGCTTGCGTCCAACGTTGGCGGCGATTGAACTAGGCTGCGATATCGCGGTCGCCAGTAAAGAGATTCTCGTGATGGCAGGGGAGGTGGTCATGAATGCGGCCCGTAAGAAAGGGGTAGCGATTCTTCCGGTCGACAGTGAGCATAACGCGATTTTTCAGTGCCTCGAGGGGCACAAGGGAAGTGCTGAAGATATTAGTCGTTTGATCATCACTGCGTCAGGCGGGCCATTTCGGACGCTCCCCCAAGAGCAGCTGATCGATGTGCAAGTAGAAGACGCCCTCAAGCATCCGACTTGGGAAATGGGGGCGAAGATCACGATTGATTCCGCGACACTTTTTAACAAGGGGCTCGAAATGATCGAAGCTCGCTGGCTTTTCGATATCCCGATGGAACGCATCGACGTGGTGGTGCATCCGCAGAGCATTGTTCATTCGATGGTGGAGTTTATCGACGGCAGCATTTTAGCGCAGCTGAGCACGACGGATATGTGCTTTCCGATTCAGTATGCCGTGGTTTGGCCAGAGCGTCTGGCAAATAAGTTGAAGCCACTGAATTTTCCAAGTCTCGCGAAGCTTGAATTTGAGGCTCCTCGCGTTGATGATTTTCCGGCAATCAATCTCGCCCGAGAGGCGGGAGAGTGCGGTGGGACGCTTCCTGCGGTCCTTAATGCAGCCAATGAAGTAGCGAATGAAGCTTTTCGGAATCGCACTCTAAGCTTTCCAGGAATCTGGGAAGTGGTTGAGGAAACAATGGCTCGGGTGGAGCACGTTTCTTCTCAAGAACTCGAGATCGTTGTGAAGGCCGATTTCGAAGCGCGTCGGATTGCGAAAGGAATTCTAGGTTCTAGGAGCTAAGCTTCGACGGCTAAGCGCTCACCAGGGTTGAAAGGGGGTTGAATCAATTGCGTCGGCCTTTATCGCTGTTGGTGCGACAGCGACCATTAACATCAACGTGATGTAGCGCATTTGTGTATCTCCTGCTGGCGATCGTTTAACGACTATCTGAGTTTCCAACCCTTGCGGTACTCGCGTTTGATGAACCGCTCGGCATCGGGGGCGTTAGTGGCTCGCATCTCTTTTGTATCCCACTGGATTTTCTTGCCGGAGCGATACGCGACATTGCCCAAGTGGTTGGCCTCAGTCAGCAATCCGGCATATTCAAAGTTGCTCAGTGTCGGAGCGCCGCCTTTGCACGCCGCGACCCAGTCCTTGTGATGGCCGGTCGAGCGTGGAATAAACGGATCCGGGCCTTTGAAGTCGGCGAACTTTTCTTCCGGAAGCAAGACATGTTTGTAGTAATCGGATAGCAGCATTCCCTTGTCCCCAATGAACAATTGACCTCTATCCCACCTGTCTCTTATACACATCTGACGCTGCCGACGACTCCTTACGTGTAGATC
>OJCA01000121.1_pt1 | contig 15996 bp, 10 predicted proteins | sample 1591551 | NCBI WGS metagenome assembly OJCA01 (sample SAMN05416738, study PRJEB24817) | seawater metagenome | isolation source: Sea water | place: Canada:Atlantic | collected 2013-07 | reverse complement strand
GGCTCGGAGATGTGTATAAGAGACAGGGTCGGCATTTTGGGGTGGTTGCGGCCGTCAGTCCGCGGGAAGCCTCGAGGAGGGAAATTTCACGTTTCCTCACAACGGAGAACTTTCATGTGGTCCGCAAATTGGGACATGGAATGGTGATTGAAACTCAGATTAATGGAGGAGCTAAAGCCGACGGAAAAAAAGTGGGTGAAATGAAATGGCCCGAAGGCTGTGTTCTTGTGGGACTCCTTAAAGGTCTACACGCAACCGTCCCAAGCGCCGATGACGTCCTCAGTAAAGGTGATCAGGTTTTTGCCGTGGTTGCCAATAAGGCCGAGAAAAAATTCCTGAAGCTCGTTCATTAGGTGGATTTTTAAAGGCCTTGAGAATCGCATATTTGAATACGAACTGCGTCCGACCTAGATAATTTGCCATTTTGCTCTATCGCTCTGGAGGCCAATCCACCAGACCCAAGAGAAATCTGCGGAATTTTGTTTTTGGGAAAGCGGTCACACGATTAGACGCAGCGAAGTGAAAGGAGATCATCATCCGAAATTTTACGGGGATTGAGAACTGACACCTGTTTCTGAAAGGGCTAGAAAAAGCCTCTTTAATAACTTCACACAATATATGTAATGCTTTGTCTATAGCTTGGACTAACCCCTAAAGTAAATGGTGAGGCCCTATTGATTGATTGGTGCTAACTCAAGCTCGAATCATACGGATCCCGGCCATTTCGTCGTGAAGGTTGTTTTGTGTTCCGAACGGAAAATCACGAACACATCAATGAGATCAAAAAGTCCCCCGATCTTTGGGCTATTTAAAATGATCCAGCACAAAACATTCCATTTTCAGAAGATCGTGCGCCAGGTTATACCCGTGAACAGCCCCCCGTATCATGAAGCGAGTTTTGACGGCTATCCCTCCGCTCCGACCACTCCCAATCGCCTTTAAACACGTTCTCGAATGGTAAAAACTTCACGAATGATCCAAATACCCAAGTTTTCACCGACTAGCCCGCTAGCGCAGTAGGCCGGAAACTCCGCAGCCACCAGCACTGGATAATTAAACAAGGACATCGCGATCAGTCGGCGGTGGCGCGTAGAGATTTCCTTCGAATATTGTCTACATTTCCAGCATGAGACGCGTCGGGTTCTCAATGCTATTCTTAACGCTGATTAGAAATGTCACCGCTTCCTTTCCGTCGACGAGTCGGTGATCATAGCTCATTGCTAAGTACATCATCGGGAGAATCTTCACCTCCCCATTCACCGCCATCGGGCGTTGTTGGATAGTGTGCATTCCTAGAATGCCGCTTTGTGGGGGATTTAGGATTGGCGTGCTCAGGAGTGAGCCATAAACGCCGCCATTCGAAACCGTGAAAACACCGCCAGAGAGATCAGAGAATTCGATTTTTCCGTCGCGAGCCTTCATCGCATAATCCAAAATATCCTGCTCGATCTGCGCAAAGCTCTTTTGATCGCAGTCCCGAAGAACAGGAACCACAAGCCCTTTCTCTGTTCCGATCGCGACTCCGATGTCAAAGAAATGATTCTCGATAATATCGTTTTCTTCAATGCGGGCGTTGATCGAGGTCACCTCTTTGAGCGCTTGAACCACCGCTTTAATGAAAAAAGACATAAACCCAAGCTTCACGCCATGTTTTGCGACGAAGTCCTCCTGGATTTGTTTGCGAAGCTTCATCACGGCCGACATATCAGCCTCGTTAAAGGTGGTCAGAATGGCCGCAGTTTGCTGGGCGTTGACGAGGTGTTGGGAAATTTTGCGCCGCAGCGGCGTCATTTTTCTCCTAGTAAAGCGGCCTTCCTCAGCTGACGGCGCAATTTTCTTTTTTTGAATCGAAGTTGGAGCCGCTTGAACGGGCTCTTTTTCTTGCAGTGTTTTTTGTAATAGGGAAGTCCCCTTCTCTTCCTTGATTCCCTCAGGAGCTGGTCCTGTAGTCAGCGTTCCAAGAGTCGCTCCGATGTCGATTTCTGATCCTTCGGAAACCTCAATTTTGATGACTCCAGCGACTTCGGCTTCAAGTTCGGATGAGACCTTATCGGTATCGAGAGTCACCATGACTTCTCCTTCTTTAACATAAGACCCATCGGCTACCGACCATGCCGCGACCGTGGCAGAAGTGATCGAATCTCCGGCCGCTGGAACTTTGATTGGGACGACTTCTCCCTGGTTTTTCTGGCCAAGAGATTTCTTTGGCTCCCCTGTCTTCTTCTCCGATGCTTGCGCTAGAGGGGCCGTGGTGACTGTTCCCTCGGTAATGATTCCAACGACAGTTCCAATAGAGACTTCTTCACCTTCTGGAACGGTGATGGAAAGAGTGCCAGATACCTCTGCTTCAAGTTCGTTCGACACTTTGTCCGTTTCGAGAGTGACGAGGGTTTCCCCTTTTTGGACGGCATCCCGCTCTCCCTTATGCCATTGAGCGACGAGAGCAGAGGTGATTGATTCACCGACTGGTGGAACTTTAATTTCGTGAAACATCGAGGTAAGAGAAGAATGTAAGAAACTAGACGGAAAAGGCCTTTTTTACGAGCATCTTCTGCTCGCGTTTATGAACGGCTTTGGAGCCAGTTGAGGGGCTGGATGCACGGTCCCGGCCGGCGTAGCGGACGCGGGATTTTGTGATGCGCTCGAGTCGCGGTTGTATGAATGACCAAGCGCCCATGTTAAGAGGTTCTTCCTGACACCAAATGAATTTCTTTGCCGAGGCATAGGGGCTCGTTGCCATTTTAATCCCGTCGGCATCAAGAGGATAGAGTTGCTCAACGCGGACAATCGCAGCGTGTTTGATATTATCCTCCTCCCGGTGAGCAAGGAGGTCATAGTAGACTTTTCCACTACAAAAGATGACTCGATTCACTCGCTCCGGATTATCAAATTCGTGATGATCGGGGATGATTTCCTGAAACGCTGTTTCATCGAGGAAATCCTCAAGGTGGGAAACTGCTTGAGGATGATTTAGGAGACTCTTGGGCGTCATCAGAATTAGCGGTTTCCGGGTGGGTGAATGCTTTTGTCGACGCAGAGCGTGAAAATATTGCGCCGGTGTCGAAAAGTTCCCCACTATCATATTTTTCTCTGCGCAAAGCTGAAGAAAACGCTCCAGTCGGGCGCTCGAGTGCTCGGGTCCCATACCCTCGTATCCGTGAGGAAGAAGCATCACCATCGAGCTAGGGGTTTGCCATTTGGATTCCGCAGAGGAAATGAACTGATCAATAATGACCTGAGCCCCATTGGCAAAGTCGCCGAATTGAGCTTCCCAAAGGATGAGCATGTTGGGGCAACCTAAAGAATAGCCGTAGTCGAAACCGAGCACCGCCGTCTCAGAAAGAAGCGAATTATAAACGCAGAATCTCTCCTGTTTTTCACTTAGATTCCGCAGAGGAATATAGCGCGCACGAGTGCCATAATCGTAGAACACCGCATGACGCTGCGAAAAGGTGCCACGTCGGCAATCCTGCCCCGAGAGACGAACTGGATACCCCTCAATCAAGAGAGCTCCAAACGCCAATGATTCAGCAAATGCCCAATCAAAAGGTCCCCCGTTTTCAAGCGCTTCAATTCTTCGTGGGATGAAACGTTTCGCGAGAGTCGGATGCAAAGAGAAAGTTTCAGGAATCGTCGTGAGTGTCTTCCCGATGTGCTGGAGCTGTTCGAGTGAAATTCCTGTTGTGACATTGTCGAAACTAAACTCCGGCTGAACCTCAGCAGTTGAACCCGTGAAGACCGTCCTGTCGCCTTCATCGCTGTGTTTCCGCATCTTGCTCAACCCCTCCTCAAGCTCCTCCCAAATCTTGTCGTGGATCGCTTGGCCTTCAGATTCCGAAATCACCCCTGCTCCGATGAGCTCGTTTCGATAGAGCTGTCCTGCCGTCTTGCGACCCATTATCTTGCGATAAATGTGTGGCTGAGTGAATGCCGCCTGATCGTTTTCGTTGTGCCCTTGGCGACGGTAGCAATACATGTCGATCACGACATCGCGGCTGAACTCCTGTCGGAAATCGAGTGCAAATTGCGCGGCCCAGATGAGTTCCTCGGGACGCTCGCCATTCACATGAAGAATGGGTGCTTCGATCATTTTGGCCACATCAGTCGCGTAGGGCGAAGAGCGCGCGTCCTCCGGCATCGTCGTGAATCCGATCTGATTATTAATGATCAGATGGATTGTTCCCCCGGTACGATAACCCTCTAGCTGTGAAAGATTGAGAACTTCGGCTACCGGACCTTGTCCTGCAAAAGCGGCATCACCATGGATGAGGAGCGGAAGGACCACCGTGCGGTCCGTTTGAGCGCCGTCATCACCAATGAGGCGCTGCCTGGCTCGTGCCTTCCCCTCCACCACCGGATTCACCGCTTCAAGGTGGCTCGGGTTGGCTGCCAGGCTGATGCGGACTTCGCCATCCGGAAGTTTGCGAACCTTTTCGTATCCGAGATGGTATTTCACATCACCATCCCCTGCCACCAGATCTGGCACATAGCTCGGGGTGAATTCGTAAAGGAGAGTCGATAGTGATTTTTTGACGAAATGCGCCAAGACGTTCAACCGGCCCCGGTGAGCCATGCCCATTTCAATTTCGCTCACTCCCGCACTGGGACACGCTTCAAGGATTCGATTGAGGAGGACGATTAAGCCTTCTCCTCCTTCGAGGGAGAATCGCTTCTCCCCCAGAAACTTTTTACCAAGGAAGCTTTCGAAAAGCTCTCCTTCGAGGAGCCATTGCAGTGCTTTTTTCTTATCCTCTGTCGTGATATCAGGCCGGGCCACCCGGTTTTCGAGACGCTGTCTGATCCAATGGCGCACCTCCGTCTGGTGGATGTGCATGAATTCAAAGCCGATTTTCCCAGAATAGGTTTCGTGAAGAGCTTCGATCAGTGATCCAAGGGGCATCGATTCCCCTTTTCGAAAAAATTGTGTGCTCGCTTCTTTGTCGAGATCACTCGTCTTGAGTCCAAATGCCGTCAATTCAAGTCTGGGATTCTGCTTTGGAGCATCATCGAGCGGATTGATGTGCGCTTGAGTATGACCCAGTGTGCGGTAGTTGTAGACAAGGCTCACGACCTTCCCCCGGAACATCAGCTGTTCCTCAGAGAGAGTTGCTGAGCTTGTAGTTGCGGGATTGCTGCCATTAGGACCGCCCTTTTCCGGTTGGGTCGAGCCCAACTCAAATCCCTCGAAGAAAGCTGACCAGAGAGGCTCCACTGATTGAGGGTCGTTCTCCCACTCCGCATACTTTTCATCCAGAAGTGACGCATTGAGGCGTGATGAAATGTGCGAGGACATGGTAATGAGTTGGTAAGGAGGTCGAGATTCGAGCTTGGAATCGCACGCCCGGTGCCGTTAGTTAGTTCCCACACCTTCGCGAGTCAATCGCTCAGCTCCTAATCCCACCTCTATTTTCACCATCGCATGATCGAGATTGTAAATCTCAGTAAGCGCTATGGCCGCCATTTGGCGGTCGATGAGATTTCTTTTGAAGTCCAGCGCGGAGAAATCGTCGGATTTCTGGGGCCTAATGGCGCCGGAAAGACCACCACCCTAAGAATGCTCACCGGTTACCTCCCACCTAGTTCCGGGGCAGCGCGCATCGCCGGACTCGATATTTTCCGAGAGTCACTCGAGGTGCGAAAGAAGATCGGCTACATGCCGGAAAATGTTCCTCTTTATATTGAGATGCGCGTTAAAGAGTATTTGCGCTTTCGTGGGGCACTGAAAGGACTTTCCGGAAGTAAGCTCCGCACCCGACTTGGCGAGGTGATGGAAACGTGTGGGCTCACTCATGTGCGGCGCAAAATGATCAAGACCCTCTCCAAAGGCTATAGGCAACGGGTTGGCTTGGCTGATGCCCTCATTCACGAACCTGAACTCCTCATTCTCGATGAACCCACAAACGGTCTCGATCCCAATCAGATTCGGGCGATCCGACGATTGATCCAAGATTTGGGCCAAGAGCACACCATTCTTCTTTCGACCCACATTTTGAGCGAAGTCGAAATGACCTGTAACAAGGTCGTGATTATCGATGAGGGTAGGGTGAAGGCAGCAGACTCTCCGTTGAACCTCATATCCTCGATGAGGCGGGCAGGGAGAGTGACAATGGAACTCAAGATTGCTCCGGAAGTTGGAGAGACTGTTCTCCCGACCTTGGACAATGTCACAAAGGTCACGAGTGAACCTCTGCAAGATGGATGGACAAGGTTCTCGGTCTTTGTCGCTCCAAACACCGACACCCGGATTCGTCTGGCCGCTTTGGCTGCCGAAAAAGGATGGCCTCTTCGTTCCCTCGCTCGTCGAAACGCGAACTTGGAAGAGGTTTTCGTAGAACTCACGAGAAAAGACTAGTCAGATGCGCACCTTCCGAATTCTCTTTTTCAAAGAGCTTAAATCCTACTTTCTATCGCCTTTTGGCTGGTTGATCTGTGGGTTTGCAGCACTCATGCAGGCTCTCTCGCTCTCTACGACAATGAAAGGCTTCTTGGACTCTCCCCGGTCTGAAAGCCTCGTCTTCGCGACCTTTCAGGCGCCCACCTTTTGGTTCTATTTCCTGTTCCTCTTCCCTGTTCTTACGATGCGTCTCTTTTCTGAAGAGAGCCGGGCGGGAACTCTTGAAGGCCTCCTCACCGCCCCGGTGAAAACTTGGCACGTGGTACTTTCCAAGTATTTCGCATCGTATGTTACTTATCTGATTCTGTGGATACCTGCCTTTTTTCACTTTAAACTCTTCACCATTATCACTAACGTCCCCCCTCCCTTTTCCAGCGGAGAGTTAGTTGGGGTATTCTCGATTCTGGCCCTCATGGGAGCGCTGTTTATCGCCTTCGGTTGTTTGGCATCGTGCCTTACTTCGAGCCAAATTATTGCCGGAGTCGTTTGTGTGGGAATCCTCTTCGTTCACTTTCTCCTCGGGTTAATCACCTTCTTCTATGGAGATCAGATCGATGCAGCTCCCTTCTTTAGTTTCATCTCATCTCGAGAACATCTTGCGACCTTCTCCCGTGGCCTGATCGATACTCGACCCGTTATTTATTATCTTACCACCACCAGCTTTACACTTTTCATTACTCATCACTTGTTGGACTACCGACGTTGGAAGCCATGAATGAAGATCCTAAAACAAATCTCTCCGAGATGGCTCCCCCCCCCACCCCAATTACGAGGGTCGGAACGGGCTCTCGTGTTGCCATTCAACTTCTCCTCGCTGTTGTGATTCTAATGAGCGCCTTTTATATAGGAATTCTCCATCATGAGCGGATGGATCTGACGAAGACCTCGCAATTCACCCTATCGGAACAGACTACCAGCCTTTTAAAGTCATCACAGCTTCAGGATCGCGAAGAGCCTGTAAAAGTAATCGCGGCGTTGCGGAAAAACTCTACGCATTACGCGCGCTTGCGCACTTTGATCGAAGAGTATGAACGACTGGCTGAGGGAAAGCTCGATGTTGATTACCTTGATCCCATTCGAGATCAAGATCGCTCCTTGGAGGTCGCTAATAATTACAGCGACTTGCTGGCTGATCAGCTATTCAGCGATGATATCTTCATCATCGACGGTCGATTAAGCCCACCGCTTGATCCCACATCACCGAATGCCGGACTGAGTTTTGTCAGAGTTGAAGACATGCTGGTGATGCGCTCTGATGAGAATAAGCAACGCCGGGTGATCGGTTACCAAGACGAGGAAATGCTAACCTCCTATCTGCAGGCGGCAATCGAACCACGTCCACGAGTCATGTATTTGATTTCCGATAAGAATGACCTCGATGCCACTGCCTCAGTAAATCCCAGTCAAGTTTTGTCCGAGACGATGGGACGTCTCAACGTTTTTCTTGCGCCCATCAGAATTTCAGAAATTAATAAGATTCCCGAGAATGCGGAAGGAGTTGTTTTTGCAGCTCCGCAGTATGATCTCACCGATAAGGAACTCGCTGTCGTAAAAGAATATTGGAAGAGACCAAGCTCGTCGATTTTAGCCTTTCTCGATCCCTCTGCGGACCTCACTAATCTCCGATCTTTCTTTCGAAAACATGGTGTCACCCGCCGTGATGATCGTGTCTTGAAAGTCACAAACGGTCGCACCGACAGTCAAGTTCAAGCACTTTTCTCGGTGAACGCTCCGGTAAACAGTGTCACGGTCTCTCTCGAAGGAAAGGCCACCCGTTTTGAAGGTCGTGTTTCTAGTTTGGAAATCCGGGAAGGCGCGGAGGATCTTGTGACACAGGGAATCCGCTGCTTCGCAGTGATTGAGACCGCGCCAGGTTTTTGGGGCGAAGTTGACTATAAGCAGCCTGATCCAAGTTTTGATGATTCCTCGGACTACCCTGGACCTCTCTTTATCGGCGCGGGAGTCATCAAAGGAAATGCCAACCTTGATAAGATTGAGGAAACGGTTTCGAAAATGATGATCCTTTCCACGAGCGATTTCTTGGACCCCGAGCGGATGAATAGCGAGCAATTGGATTTCGTTAAGAACTCGACGCATTGGCTGCTCGGTCGCGAGGAGCTAATGGGAATTGGTCCCCGTGGATTAGAACGAAGAAAACTCAATCTCATTCCCAGCGAAATCAGTTGGCTCCAAAACATCATTATTTTCTTCATCCCAATTGGCTTTTTGCTGATCTCTCTCTTTGTCTGGAGCACCCGCCGTGCGTAACCCTGAAAAGTGATGCGCTACCTCTCTTCTATCCTGCTCGCAATATTGGCCCTTTTCCTGGGAGGCCTGGTGATGATGCAAACCTATGACGGGAATCTCTATCGCTTTTTCGGCGCTCCCCCACTTGGTCAGGATGATCGGGTTTATCAATTCGATCCTAATGAGGTCGGGCGAATCGAAATCTTGAGTCACGATGGAACCCAAGCGGTCGTTGAAAAAATTGGAGGCGCATGGGTTGTCCAAAAACCTTGGGAAGATATCGCAGATCCACTGGTGGCACAGGCCATCATTAACTTCGCAAGCAACCTTGTAATTGAGGATGTCATCGATCGCGATGAGGTCGATGATCTCGCTGAATTTGGGCTCAGCGGATCCAAAATTGAACTCCAACTATACGACAAAGGTGGTCGACCACTCTGCCATTTCAACCTAGGTCGAAATACCGCATGGCGGAGCATCGTGATCGACGATGATCAAGGGCCTGAGCTTTACGGGAAAACGCAAAAGGAGAAGACGAGCAGCTTCCCGACCGTGATTATCTGGCCCGCCGAGAGAGAACAGCGGGACTATCTCTACGTCTGTGGTGATCAGGCCAACCCCGCAATTCGCCGCGTGGGAATCCGCAGCCTTTTCGATGACAAGTTGAAGTCCTTGAGGAATCATGGAGTCTTTTACCGCCCGCCCGCTTTTGCGGCAGAGATTAGCCTCAATGATGGTACTTCTGAACTTACTCTTGCCCGCTCGAATCCAAGCAAGGACACGTCTTGGCGCGTGACCAAACCTTACGAGTTGGCAGCGAATCCGGAAACGGTGAACGCACTCATTGGTGAACTCTCCACCCTCCGGGCGGTGGCAGTCCACGACGAATCAAGCGAGACCCTAGCTGAACCCACTCCGGAAAATCTCGCGCAGATTATCAGGGTTAAATTTTTCCTTCCTGACGGTAGCGTTTCTTCGCCCACGACCGTTTATGTCTACCCACCGGAAAAGGCGGGAGACCTCATCACTTCTGCCATTATAGGCACTGGCCCCAACCAAAAACGACCTGCTATTTTGAAGCTCCCCGTAGCCGCCCTAGCGAAGCTCCCAACCAATGTCAATCAGCTCAGAAGTAAGACTCTGACATCACTTGGGGTTGCTCAGATTGATTCGCTTCGGATTAAGGATCATGAAGGACGGAACCTGCAGCTCACGCTGGAGTTTGATCCTCATGAACGTGCTAAACGTTGGCATGCCACTCTTAGCGGATACGAAGGCCCGGCGAACGAGGAACAAGTTGGCGTTCTCTTTAAAGCACTCTTTGGTGATGAGATCTTAAGCTTTAGCGATGATGCGGCAACGGATCTTTCTCTCTATGGCCTTGATCAACCGATGCGGACAATCGAAGTCCAACTCAAAGACGACTCGACACTTGAGTTCGCTATCGGCCAGAGAGAACAAGAACACTACTATGTGAGGCATTTGAAATCAGGGCGCATTGCCGAAATTTCAAAGGAAGCCCACGAGGCGTTAAAAAAGGGGCAAAGTGCTCCCGAGCTGGCACCACTCCTTCGTGCGGAAACGCCCGCTCCAAACCAACCTGCTGATCTCAGTGTTTTGGGAATCACGGAGACAAAGAAAATCACCATCGGGAGCGGATCAGACGCGAGCACCCTGGAATTTGGGGGAGGTAAACGCACTCACTTTTTCAGTAGTCGCATTGGGACATCCCGGGTTGCAGAGGTTTCCCCCCAGATTCTCACGAAGATTGCGATGACGGACTATCGTTGGCGGGCAAAGCGTCTCTGGAATATCGATCCCTTCGAAATTAAAGGTCTCTTGATTCAACGTTCGGGGCAGCCTCTCCTCCAATTAAGTTACAATTTTTTCAGTCAGAACTGGAAAGCGAAGCTCGACGGCAGGGATGTCACAGCCAGTCTCAACACAAATAAGGCAAACCGACTTCTGGAAAAATTGGCGAATATTAAAACTCACCGATGGCTGGGGCCCCGCGCCGAGAATGCTAAGTTTCAACTCAATGATCCAAATTTGAGCATAACGGTAATTGTTGAGGAGGTTAACGATGCTGGGATATCGGTCGCGTTGACACCAAAGGAACTAAGAATTTCTCAAGTGATGCCCGGTGCAGAGAATCGCTTTTTCTACGGAAGCCTCTCAACGGACCCCGATTTCTTCCTCATCGAGGTTGCCAGCGTGAAGGGCTTAGCCATCGATCTTATCGACTAAGAATTTAATCGAGCATCTTTCGAACGACGAGAGAGCCCCGGCTGCTTTCCCCCAGTCTAACCTGCCGACTCTCAGGGATTTCTGAAACATCGATCAGCTGATAGCCGAGCTGTTTGGTAAAGTAGTCAACGGCCCTCGTGCTGAGAGCAAAGACCGAAGATAGCCCTAGTTTTTTTGCGCGCATTTCTGCCGCCTGCACAAGAAGTCTCCCGTATCCCTCTGTGCCATGGCTTTGTTTCACATAGAGACAGGCTACTTCACCGCAGCCTTCCGAATATTGATGTAAAGCGATACAACCAACGACGTTATCATCGATCGTAAGGACGAGGAATTCATCGAGCGAGCTTTCGATTTCTTCGTAAGACCTAGGAACGAGGAAAGCGTCTCGAATCGAACGTCCAATCATCGCCAATAGCTCAGGAATATCCTCCGAAGTAATAGGGCGAATGCTCAAATAATCATCCGAGTGAATCATCACCCCAACTCCTTCGTTTGAGAAAAGCTCGTCCATGAGGACACCCTGCCGGGTAGCGTCCAAGAGATGGATTCTCGGAATTCCCCGATCGCAAGCCCCGGCGGCTGCAGCGAAAAGTGCCTTTCTCTCTCCTTCCCAATTCCTTGCAGTCTCTCTAGAGATCGCGTGCAGGCTCATCCCTTCGGTGTGAATAGGTTGATCCAAAAGTGAGATCAATTTCGACGCACCGAGTTCTCGTCCAAAGGACACAATACGATCATCAAGTGGTTCCGCTCCTGGAACGTTGATCAGCACTAGCTGCCCTCGATTTAGGACTTCTAAGGTGTGCTCTGGCGTATCCATCGACGAGCATCCCCATTTCAACTCTCCATCGACCAAGCGTTGCGAAATTTCCGCCTCTCCATCCCCTGTTGAAATAACCACAACTCGAACACCAATCTGAAGAAGAGCACTCAAATCAAGGAGTGCCTCAGCGAGAGCTAGCTCCGTCATTTGCCCTCCATTCAGAACAACGACGAAAATATTCCCCCGGAAAGAGGGAATATACTGAAGGACTGCTCTGACGTCACTCTGCACGTAGAGAACTTGGCAGATTACGCCTCATTCGGCAAGCGGTGCAAAGGCACGAACTCAGCAAATCGCGAAACGGAGCGCAAGACTCCAAAGAAATCCGATGACAAGTCCTGTCACAGCAAACCAATCGCCCCAACGCGAATAGAGAGTCACGGCGGTATTAGCAGGAAGATAGACGTTTGCAAGAAGTGCTCCCCGGTGAAAATGACTCCCCTCTCCGTTGACCAAACGCCGATCCTCGGCAGTGACAGGATCGAAGGTTGAGCCCACCATGGAAATCACAGAAGTAACGCCTTGGTTCGCGCAGCGAAGCATGGGCCTTCTGAGTTCAATGCTCCGGAAAAGAGAGTTTTGAAAGTGCTGCGCTGCTCCTTCGCTTTCCTGAAACCAGCCATCATTAGTGATATTGACAATCAATTGAGGCTCCGGACGGACGAACTTTCGAGCAAGACGCGGGACGGTATCTTCGAAGCAAACAGAAGGAATGAGCCCGATATCAACGCCGCGCAGTTTGAGGTCCAGAGGATCGAAGTCTTGTCCCGGTGTGAGTCCTCCACCGAAGGGAACGCCAGTGGTTTCTTCGTAGAGATCTCTGAGGAACTGAATATCAGGGATGGCTTCACCAAAGTAGACGAGATGATGTTTCTTGAAGGACTGTCTTATTCCATCCGAATCAAGCGCGAGAAGAGAATTGTAGAATCGAGCAGAGGGGTCTTCAGGATTCCCTTCAATTTCGTTGATCCCAGTGATTAGAGTGAAGTCTCCGATGGAAACGATGTATTTAAGGATGCTCTCAATCGCTGGTCCCCCGACAGGCCGCCCTTCCTCATCCAGATAAAACCACTCCGGGAGACAAGCTTCAGGCCAAAGCACTAAATCGGGGCGTTGACCTGAGACGATCACTTCCTCTCCCACATCTTTGAGGTCTTCGAAGGTTTGATTGTCGATTCTTTCAAGTGTGTCTTCCGTCAGTTCAATAAAGCCATCCACGATGTCTTGTGCAGACCACTGTATCTGCCCCGCTTTCTGGGGGATATTCTGCTGAATCAGAAGAACTTTGGCCTTAATCTTTTCACTCCCAATCACCGTCGTAAAACGGAAGGTTCCGAGCGTAAAGGTTGCCATAATGACGAGCATCGCAGTGGCAAAATCCCAGTGAAGTATCTTCACCCCGCCAAGAACGCTTTGCTGGTAAAAGCGTCTTCCGACCTGCACCACGACGGCGCTGAAAAACACTGGAAGAAACGATAAACCAATTACGCCGACGAATTCAGCATTCTGGGCCAGCATGAGACTGTTTGAAAAGGCGACTCCCAAGCCATTCCAGCCAAAGCCAGTGAGCATCCAGCCGCGAATCCACTCCAGACCACACCATAAACCACCGAGAACGGCAGCGTAAGCCAAGCTTCGCGACATTTCTCGAACGCGCTGAGGGACGGTCTTGGCAAGCTTTGTTTCCTTTCGCCACGGGTTTCCTGAAACCGCAGCAAAGGCCCCAAAAGCTCCAAAATAGAGCGCAAGATAGAGCGCTATCGTGACCGCACCCAATCCGGTGACGGTCCAAATCCACTTCATGTTGATCAACCAGAAAGAAAAACCGCTCAGGTAACCATATCCAAAGCCTTTAAGGCGGCGCCACTTTCCTTTTGTCGTCCACAAGATCGGCAACAGGATCCAAAGCCAGCCCCAAACGAGCCAGCCTTGTTGAAAAGGCTCGAAGCAAAGAGAGAGAGCGCATCCACTCGCAAGCGCTCCGAGTATTTTCAAAAAACGTTGCATTATTAGCCCATGCGCTCGTAGGCGTCTTTTTCGGCGGCGGCCCATAGAGAGTCGAGGGCAGCAGTGACTTGAGCCTTGCCGGTGGCGACATCTCCAGGCGCGGATTCTCCAAAGAGGTAGTATTTAATCTTTGGCTCGGTTCCAGAGGGACGCACGGCGAAACGACGGCCGTCATCGAGTTCGACAAAGAGCATATCTGCGGCCGGAAGCTCGTCGCCCTCCTCGTCGTAAAACCCGCCCTCTGCGTAATTTTTAACGTCGACACATTTAGCTCCATCAATCTCCTCGGGAGGATTTGAGCTGTATGATTCGACCAGCGCTGCGATTTTTTGAGCTCCGACACTTCCTTCCATCACGATCGATTTGCCCTGCTCAAGGTGCACGCCATACTCTTTCCAAATTTGATCACGAAGTCCGCTGATCGTGGTGCCCTCGCTCATGGCATACGCCGCGAGTTCGGCGAACATTACTGCCGAAGCATTACCGTCCTTGTCCCTCACGAAATCAGAACCAAGGTAGCCGTAACTTTCTTCCCCGCCGAAGACGAAGAACTTGGAATATTCGAGGCGAATCTTACGACTCTCTTCTTCGGATAAGCTGCGGTAATCGCCCTTTTTTTCCGTGGGGATAGCAGCTTCATACTTCGCGAGCTTTTCGCCGATGAACTTGAAGCCCGTTAGAGTGTTCACGACGCTGATGCCGAATTTGCTGGCGATCTTGGACTGCAGTTCAGTCGTTACGAGCGTTTTAATGAGCACAGCACGACTGCGATTACTCTCCCTGAGCCAACCGAGATCGAACATCGTCTTGATGCGATACCATCCGATCAGGGAGCCAATCTGGTTACCGGTCAGTAGCTCCATTTTACCCGCGCCATTTCTCACCGCGACGCCCATGCGATCGCAATCAGGATCAGTACCGATAACCGCATCAGCTCCTTCTTTTTCAGCAAGGGCGATTCCCATGGCGAGCGCGGGAGCATTTTCAGGATTGGGTGATTCGACCGTGGGAAAACGGCCATCGGGCCCATCTTGTTCAGGGACAGTAAGAACCTCGAAGCCCATTTCGCGGAGCATGGGCACGATAATCACCCCTCCGGTTCCATGAAGGTTGGTATAGACAATCTTCGCCTTCTTCCCATTAAGCAAGGAGGGTTGAAGGAGAACGCTCCTGAGGCGCCCCATGTAAGTGCGGTCCATTTCCTCGCCTAGCACGACCAACTGACCCTGCTCGCTCTCCGGCTTCGGCTCGTATTTATCACTGGTGAGCGCGTTCACCTCAGAAATGATTCCAGTCGCAGCTGGTTCAACGATCTGGGAGCCCTGCGAGAAGTAGGCTTTAAAGCCATTATCGTGCGCCGGATTATGACTCGCGGTGAGACAGACACCCGCGTCTGCCCGGAGCTCGCGAATCGCAAAAGAGATTTCGGGCGTCGCTCGTTCCGCTTCGAAAAGGTAAGCATTTACCCCGAGTTCAATACAGACCTTGGCGCAGGTCTCGGCGAAGTCGCGCGAAAAATGGCGGGAATCATGACCGATCACGATGGATGGTCGCTTTTCCCCGCTCCAAGTTTTCAAAAGATAGGTCACCATCCCCAGCATTGCTCGTTTGAGGTTGAAGAAGTTCATTGTCGCCGTCCCCACGCAAGGATGTTCAGGACGCTCAAGCGGCCCACCATTCCCTTCCTCAGCCTTGGTGACCATCCGACCAATCGTCCGGCCGCGGAGCCCTCCAGTCCCAAAGGCAAGAGTCTTAAAAAAACGGTCATCAAGCTCCTGCCATGCTGACTGCTCAACCAGCTCAATAATTGCGGTTTCTCCTACTGGAGAGCTTGTGCCAGCAAGGTAGAGCTCTATATTTTCACAGGAGGTTGAAGAAAGGTCACCATCAGTGACTGCCTGATCGAGTAAGGATTTCCATTCGCTCATTGGTGATGGGATGCTAAGAGATGCGCGCCAGATGTCCACCCCTCGCCTCAGTCAATTACTCGATTCCGCCTTTGCAAAACGCAAGTCCTTACTCTCTCCGAATAACGATCTTGTTAGATTGATCGATGGTGAAGGTGACGATTTTCCTGGCCTCTATCTTGAAACACTCGGTGGGCATTGGCTTATCTCGTCTCAAGGGCCCTCATTGTCACAGGAACTCAAAGTCGAATTACTTCATCGAGCGCCAAGATCGCTCTATTGGAAACGGCTGGATCAGCACCAGAAAGAGTCCCCCGTTCACCTTGGGGGCGAGGAGGCGCCCTGTCTCTTATACACATCTGACGCTGCCGACG
>OJCA01000115.1_pt1 | contig 16207 bp, 6 predicted proteins | sample 1591551 | NCBI WGS metagenome assembly OJCA01 (sample SAMN05416738, study PRJEB24817) | seawater metagenome | isolation source: Sea water | place: Canada:Atlantic | collected 2013-07 | reverse complement strand
GCGCAGGCTCTTGGGCTTGGGTGGATTGGTGAAGTTGCCCTTGTCGGTGGAAGGCGGCTTGCTCCTCGAACGGCTGTTGCGCTGGAGCTCGGCGATGTGGGTCTCAAGTTTTCCAAGGCTTCCACCCGATCCAATAATTGAAGCACCAAGTCTGCAATGGCCTCGGGATCGCCCTTGGCCAAGGCAATGAGTTCTTCTCGATTCGGACGTCGCACGAAGATTCCTACGAGCGCAAGTTGCTTAAGCTTTCTTAATGACCTGAATAGTTATGATCAGAGAAGGTCATCGTGGAACTTGGGAAAGAGCTGGAATACTTGTATCGACGAGTGGTCGGGGGGTGCCTACTTTGAGGGATGATGAGAAGGGCTTTACGAGCTTGGGCTTTGTGGTTGTTGGTTTTTGGATGGACCTGTTTGCAAGCCGGGGAAGCGGAGTATCGCTATTATCGTTTCACTCCGACGCAGTTGAGGGTGAGCAATGACTGTTGCGTTCAGTTGGCAGAAATTGAGTTTTTAATAGATGGAGCAAAAGTGGGAATTCCATCGGCCTGGAATCCGGGTGGAAGTAATCCGGAAGGGGAAACTCCTGATTTGGCGGTGGATGGTTCGCTAACAACAAAGTGGCTGGACTTCAATCAAGGGCCCTTGATTTTTGATTTCGGGAGTGCGGCTACGGTTGATGGCTATCGCTGGGCCACGGCGAATGATGCCACCGAGCGCGATCCGGTCCGATGGACTTTGGAGGGAAGTGATGACGAGACGAATTGGGTTCTCGTCGATGAACGAGTGGATGCCGATTTCCCAACGCCAGTTGCTCGCTTCACTTACACCTCGATCCTTGAGTTGAATGCCGCTCCGCAGGTCAGTTCATTCACGGTAGATCGTCCGTTGATTTCAGCGGGATTACCCGTGACTCTCTCCTGGGAGATTGATCCGGCATCGACCGACGTCTCGATCGATCAAGGTGTCGGTTCGGTATTGGGAATGACGACGAATGGTGTAGGCTCCATCACGCTCGACCCCGGTCCAACTGCGACGACCGTTTATGAGATCACCGCAAATCATGCCAACGGAGATTCCGCGGCACAGGTCGTGGTGACGGTGACTAATCTTCCCGTGATTCATGAGTTCATCGCCACGCCAGCGATTGGAGGGCCGGGAGATAAGGCGACCTTGAGTTGGGAGGTTTTTAATGCCGACAACTTGGTTCTGGATGGAGTTGCGGTGACGGGGACTTCCTTGGTGAAAGTTCTCACGACTTCGCAGACATTTATCCTTATGGCAACCAATGGAAACGGCGCCTCGACCAAGAGCGTGTCCGCGAAGGTGGTGGAACCCGGGGTGCCGGTGATTAATGAATTCATGGCGAGCAATGATGGCGCGCTGGTGAACGATGAAGATGGTGAGGATTCGGACTGGATTGAGATTTACAATCCAAGTGGATCGATCACGGATTTAGAAGGTTACTATTTAACCGATGATGCCGGTGATCTAACAAAGTGGGCATTTCCCGCTGGGACTCTGGGGATTGATGAATATCTCCTCGTGTGGGCCTCAGGAAAGAATCGCGCGGTATCGGGAGAAGAGTTGCATACAGACTTTAGTCTCAAATCCGGCGGCGAATATTTGGCTTTGGTGAAACCCGACGGGATTACGATTGTTTCGGAATACGGTGTCGGGGGAGCTGACTATCCCGATCAAGATGCACGGGTTTCTTTTGGTGGATTTGGAGAGGGGCAGCAACAGGGTTACTTCTCAACGGCGACTCCGGCTGCTGAAAATTCGAGCGGGTTTCTGGGTTATGTGAAGGACACCATGTTCAATGTGAAACGAGGGCATTTCACCGATCCCTTTTTACTGGAAATCACTTCGAATACCGTCGGGGCATCAATTCGTTACACCACTGATGGTTCAACTCCGAGTGTATCAGAGGGGACTCTCTATTCAGGTCCGGTTACGGTGGACCGGACGATGCCGGTTCGAGCCATTGCTTACCTGGATGGGCTCAGATCGACCAATGTGGATACGCAAACCTACCTCTTTGTCGATGATGTCATCACACAAACTTCAGCGAATTCTCAAAGCATCTGGGGACTCCCTTCCGACTGGTCTGGAACATCCCCGGACTATGGGATGAACTCGAGCGTGACCTCGCTTCACGCCGCGACGATCGAGGATGATTTGAAAACGGTGCCCAGCCTGTCGATTTCAATGCCGGATGAGGATCTTTTTGGACCGAATGGAATTTATGCCAATCCGCTAAGCAGTGGCATCGCTTGGGAACGAGCGACCTCATTGGAGCTGATCGACCCTGCAAATCCTGATGGGAGCGGGAATTTCCAAATTGATTGTGGCATCAGGATTCAAGGAGGGGCATTCCGTAGATTTGATCTGACGAAGAAGAAGTCGTTCAGAGTGGTCTTTAAAGGAATCTATGGAGATACCAAATTGCGCTTTCCCCTGTTTGGAGATCTGACGACGGATGAGTTTGACACCTTAATTTTCCGTATGGAATCGAATGATGGTTACCAGTGGGATAACCGGACCAATGTGCAATATGCCCGTGATCAGTTTGGGAGACGCTCGGCTTCCGATTTGGGAATCCCTTCATCTCGCGGACGTTATTTTCACCTCTACCTGAATGGAGTTTATTGGGGCGTCTATAATGTCGTGGAAAGGCCTGATGTCTCCTTTGGGGAAACACATTTCGGGGCGAAGAAAGAAGAGTGGGATGGGATTAACTTCGGAACGCCGACGAATGATAGCCTGAAGGATTCCTGGAACACCCTGGTGGGTCTCGCAGATGATGTGAGTAACGCCAGGAACGAAACCTCACGAACGGCAGCATACATGAAGGTACAGGGACTCAATCCGGATGGCTCGAATAACGCGGGCTGGGCCGACTTTTTGAACGTGGATAATATGTGCGATTATTTACTCGTAAATTGGTACACCGGGAATGCGGATTGGCCGCACCGGAATTACTACACAGGCCGGGAGCGGGATCTGCTGGATCCCGTCGCATGGCGTGGATCCCGGACGAGCACGGGGACCCATTTTTTCATGTGGGATGTCGAGACCTCGATGTTTTTGAGCTCGGATCGCGATCACACTGACGTGGTAACCGGGGTGAATGTACCGTTTGGAGATCTTCGTGGCAGTAAGGAATTTCAGGTGAGAATGGGAGACCGAGCGCACCGGGCTTTATTTAATGGAGGTGCCTTGACGGTGAACGAAGCGATGACACGATACGATGACATCACGAAGAATCACCGGAGCATTCTGATCCCGGAACTGGCACGCTGGGGCGATCAGCATGGGATGCAACGGACGATTCGCCAGTGGGAGTCAGCCTATAATCAGATTCAAGACAGATGGTTGGCGGACCGTTCACCGGAGCTTGTGGGAATCTTGCGAGGCTCAAATTATTATCCGGATTTGGATGCTCCGATTTACAGCCAACATGGTGGCGATGTCTCTTTTGGCGGTGGCCCGGCCTTGAGTGTTCCCGTGACGATTCCGCAGATCTATTACACTTTTGGAGAAGACGATCCTGACGAAGCCGATTATCAACATCCTCTCGATCCGAGATTGATTGGTGGAGGAATTTCTCCTGAGGCGACTTTGATCACTCTGGGCGGTGGCGGTGGTGGGCCATCGATGCAGTTTGTTTCGAGCGGTGATCAATGGAAGTATCTCGATGATGGTTTGGACCAAGGAATGGCATGGCGGGGGACTGGCTTTGCGGATGGAGCATGGAGCGAGGGGGCGTCTCCACTAGGATATGGAGATGGTGACGAAGCGAAGGTGGTCGGGTTTGTTGATGCTGACCCCGGGAAGCCAGGAACCCAGAAGAATGCCACGACTTATTTCAGGAAGACGGTGAGTATTTCAGATCCTTTGGAGTATGGGCAATTTAAGCTCGATTATGTCTTCGACGATGGCGTTGCGATTTACGTGAATGGAAATGAGGTCGAACGGATTCACCTGGAGGATGACGCGCCGTTTGATCAATATGCCACGCTGCAGAGTGATGAGAATGAAACGGGAACGGTGATTCTAAATCCTTCGCTTTTTGCGGCGGGAGATAATGTCATTGCGGTGGAAATTCATCAATTGAATGAAGGCAGTTCTGATATCAGCTTTGATTTGGAATTACGCGGACAACCAGCAGGCGGCGGAGGAATGCACAGCTCTTCTCCTCTGGTGTTGACGGAATCAGGTTGGTTATATTCCCGGTCATACGATCCGGGGACTGGTGAATGGAGCGCCTTGAATGTCGCTCACTATAATGTCGAAACAGAGCCCGCCGATGCCACTAACCTCGTGATCTCGGAGTTTAACTATCGTCCGGGTGAGCCCTTTGTTCCCAATGATGTGGCGGTGTCAACGGATCGCGATGACTACGAATTTATTGAATTGATGAACATCGGGAGTAAGACGATTGATCTCTCGGGTGTGAAATTCGCGAGCGGAATCAGCTTTTCATTTGCAGAAAACACCCTGCTCGGAATCGGAGAGCGGTTGGTTCTTGTTTCGAATACCGCGGCTTTTTCCGAGAGGTATCCCGGCGTGGAAATAGGCGGTGTCTTTTCCTCGGGTAAGCTGGGGAACGGGAGTGAGCAAGTGGTTTTGACAAGTGCCACGACGGGAGTGATCCGAGATTTCACCTATGCAGACGTGGATCCCTGGCCAAGCGCGGGAGATGGTGATGGATATTCGCTGGTGCTGGTTGCTCCGGCGACAAATCCAGATCACAGCGATCCTCTCAACTGGAGGTCGAGTGCAGAGATCCATGGAACTCCGGGTGGGGCGGATGGTGTCAGCTATGCTCTGTGGAAATCGGCCAATGGGATCATCGGTGATTTTGGCGACCCTGATGGTGATGGGCTGACCAACCTGGGTGAGTTTGCGAGTGGATCGGACTTTGAGGTTGGAGGAGTTGAGGGCGAGCTCACAGGGCAGGTGGTGAGTGGATTTTTTGAAGTGGAAATTCAGCGAAATCTCCGAGCCGTGGATGAAATCGAACTGATCGTGGAAAGTTCCCATGATCTCCTGAGCTGGTCGGAGGATGGAATTTATGTGAGCGAAACGAATCTGGGTAGTGGGATTGCGATCGTGAAATATCGCGTTGCAATCGATGCGATCCCGAAGAAGTTTGTTAGAGCAAGATGGGTGTTGCGAAACCCATAGATAATGACGACGTCATCGTGAACAAGATCGTCACCGAACTCTCGAAAAAGAACTACTCCTCCCAAGAACTCATTCTCCAAATCATCAACTCCCGCCCCTTCCTAAACCGCTCCAAAACAAGGTGGGAAAAAGGGATTGAAGATCGTGCCCAAGGGCTAACAACCCGTCCGCTACTCCAACAAATCCTGCGGCCAAAATTCCCCCAACCCCGACTGTGTCACCCGGCCATCCAAACCAGGCTGGCGGAGGCAAGTAGGATGAGATCGCCGCCAGTGCCTCGCAACGGAACGGCGGCCGACACCCACGGATCACTCTGTCCGAGGTCGTCCGACTGGTAGAGGGGCCAGTGAGCATCTCCTTTCTCTGCTCTCCAATCCCCCCAATGACATCTCCAAGCTCCCCCCCCCAAAAAGAAAATTGCTAGCAGTAGCAACGGCTAACGATGACTTGATGCTCATAGCAGTGCGGCTGGTTGTGAGTTGGGGGTTATGGCATGGGGAATCGCTACGGGCGCTCTTGGACGAGGAGCCGGAAGAACTCGCGGGGTAAATCAGAAATCGGTGTCGTGCTGCGCCAAACCAGCGTCGCAGTGCCGTCGCCGTTATCGGTCATCGAAACGTAAGCAACCGCGGGCGCGCTCGTCCAGATCCCGGTGTCGAGGGAGGTGGATCGCTGGATTTTGTAGGTAACGTCGTCTGCGGCGAGGTTGATCTGAAAGCTGAAGGTCGGGTATTGGCGCACTGTTCCGGTGCCGTCGTCAAAGAACCCTCTGGTGATGATGGGTAGACCATCGGAGTTCCCGACCGCGTCACTTGAGCCGAGAAAATATTCTAGGAACGCGTTCGAGCCGTCGTTGTCAGCGTCGGCGTTCGAGTCGCCGACAAACGTCGTCGCGTCGCTGGCACCAGGGGTGCCGGCGATGGCTAGGCTCGGACGCCAACTCAATGGATTGGCGTGGTCGGGCGCGCTATCTGGAGCAATCAGGACGAGGCCCGGACCGTCCCCATCCGGGCTGTCTGGCCACGGCTGACCGTCGTCGTAGATGAACTCGTGGATGGCGGCGCCGGCGCCGAACGAGAGCTTCAAGTTCTCGCCGCCGTTGTCGAGCTTGTCGCCCCTCTGCCACTCGCCAGCGATTGGAAGCCCCCCCGAATGCCGCGACTCGAAGGCCGAGGTGTTGCTCACGACAAGGACATAAGCGCCCGGGGGGAGCGAGGTGATCGTGCCGCGATCGAAGTCGAAGTCGACCCCCTTGGTGAAGCGCAGCTCGGTCAGGTCGAGGGTCAGGCTGTCACTGATGTTCTTCAGTTCAATGAATTCGAAATCGCTGGTCGAGTATCCTGCCGCAATCTCGCCTAGGCTCGCGTCCAGCGGGTGATACATGATCTCAGTGATCATGAGGTTCTTCTGCCACGGTAAGACGTCGGGTTCGCCCACCGCGAACTCGACCGGATCCGACCAGTGGCTGGCGCGGCCGGTGCTATCGATGTGGCGCACGCGCGCGCGGTAGGTGCTGCCGACGCGCACGCCGCTGGAGCCACCCGGGAAGGTGAACGAGCTGCTGAACGGCGTCATGCGATCGGTCTGGTAGAAGGTTTCCGCCTCATAGATGTAGCGATCACCGGAAATATAGTTTGGTGTTGAAGGGTTATGCACTTGGCTGATGCGCCATTCCATCGAGCCGAAAGTTCCAGCACCTTGTGGATCCGAGAAAGAAGACGAGTTAAAGGTCAGCGCGTCCGTTGGGAAGCCGGCGGCTCCGGCGTAACTGATCGCTGGGGTGTTTGGGATAGCAGCATCAGTCTGTTTTGCCGCGAGCTTGTCACGTCCGTAGCCTCCGACGGTGAGGAAGTCTTTGGTGTATTGGGTGAGGTCGGCGAAAGTGCGGTTCGGCAACAATGATCTAGTAAAATTGGCGTACCAGATTCCTTTCTTTCTCTTACGCGGATGGTAATCCCACATTGCTTGGCTGGCTTCGACTAGGTTGTTTTTTTCACCTTGAGTTATGAAGCCGGCAAATTCGTTGGTCAGCTGGGCTGCTTGGTCGTTGTCGAGGAATAGGTCGAGGATTTCGCGTACTCGATTTTCGTAGGCTTGGTTTATTTCGGGGTGTTGTAAGCAGTGGTAAATTTGTTCCCACTGAGATGTGTCGCCACGTCCAAGGTGTGGTCTGTCTTCGAAGGTCAGGTCAAGATCCCATGGAAGGATATGCCACTTGTCTGTTTCCGAGTTGTGATAGTAGTTCACATTTTCATGATTGCGCATGTCCGAGTTGTTGATCGCGAGGTTCATCGCGTTGAAGGCGAAGTAGTCTTCGAAATCGAGGTTGGCTTCCCACTGCGCCTGCGAGGTGCCTCTATTGTGCAACCTCTGGAAGGCAAATAGGTCGCTTTTGTTAGAAACTTGGGTGGCGGCTTGGTTTCGCAGGCTGGAACCGCTTCCGCCATGCACGTTGTAGATATTACCATCGGGTAGGCCGCGCTCGTTGAGAAACTCGGCTTCGGGCTGCTCGATCGCGTTATACAATCCCCAGAAGTCGCCACCATACTGGTCACCAGCTGGGGCCTCATTGTCGTCGTCGATCACACGGAAGTGGAAGAAATGTGTGTTGCAGCTTGTGCCACCGGAGATCTGGTAGGCTCTGAAGCCTAGTGATTCGCAGAACATCGTGCCGTCGGTTGAGGCGTCATTGCGCCACCACGGGTTTGAACCGGGAAGAACGTTGATTTTGTCCCAGGGGATTTTGTATTTCTCACCGTAGTTGTCGCGCGCCTCAAGCGGGTGGGTGTTGGCGAAGTTGATCTTCCACTTGTTGCGACCGACCTGGCGTGTCGAGGCGTTGCCGCGGATCCGGTAGCGCATGTGATCGTAGACCTTGCCGTCGTAGACCCAGGTGCCAAGGTAGCGGTAGACACCATCGTTAGAGCCGGTCCACTGGCAGGCGATCACGTCCGATTCCTTGCTGATCAAATGGTAGACCGCGACGCTGTCGAGCGCCGCCGCCGGATAGGAGACGTCCGGTGAGACGCCGGGGCGCTTTGATGCGTTCCAGTCGGGGACGCCATCGTAGCAGAAGTAGGCGAAGTTTGGCGACTCGTCGTCGGCGTAAGGCGTTTGTTCCGAAACGCCGGGAACATCCTCCATCGTGATGCGGTAGCGGACGAGGCGGCGGTGGGTCTGCAGGGTGCCCGGCATGGTGACACTAAACACCGAGTCGCCAGGCACGGCATCACCAGCGCTACCGTCGTCGACCATCGGCAGGTTCGTCCAGTTGGTCTCGTAGCTGGCATCCTCGAGATTGATGTAGGAACCAGGATTGACCAGCTGGTAGCCGAGCGTGACCGAGGCAACGCCTTCGGGATCGGTCACCTTGGCGGTGACCACCACGTCCTGGCCTGCGACCGGCTGCCCGGGGGTGTGATTGACCTGACGGATGTTTGGTGCCGCGTTGGGTGAAAACACCGAGTTCGATGCGCCCGGCGTCGGGGTTCCGAGCGAACCGCCGCTTGGGGCGGGGGTTTTCACTTCGCAGTCGATCGAGAAATCGCTGCTGCCCTCGCTGGTGTTGAACGCATGCACCGCGATGGTGTTGGTCCCTGGGACGAGGATTCCGGCGGCGCCAGGCACCGTGACATCGACCCACGCGCGCTCGTGGCTGCCGATCGCTGCGCCGGGAGTACCGCCGGGACGATCGGAGGCGCGGATTCCCTCGAAGGTGATGTCTCCAAGAGCGATTTCGAGTCGTGCGACCTCAACCCCGTTGATCCAAACGATCGCACCGTCGTCGTAGTAGACACGGACGAGTAGCTGGCTGGGGAGCGTGCCAGAGACGTTGAACTGTTTGCGCAAGAACACGGAGCTGTAGCTGTTCTGCATGTCGTTCAGGATGGTCGTGTCATCGCCGTCGCCATAGCCGATCACGGTCGTGCCGAGCAGCCATGATGGGTCTTCGGTGAATCCGGGCTGTCGCCATTCATCGATCGGTGCCGAAGCCTCGCTCGTCCCTTTACGATAACTCCAGACGCTCGCGGCCGAAACATAGGTGGCCTGCGGCCCGGTGAACCCAGACATTGCAGCGCGCCACGAGCTGCCCAGGTCATTGTCGAGATCGGCGTTGATCAGTTCCATCGACGGCCCCTTGCCGCGTGAGGCACTCGGCCACGGGAACCCGATTCCGTAGGTAACCTCGTCAACCGTGTCCCCGGTCGCATCTTCGAGCTTGAGGAGTTCTCCGTCGTTGCTGAGCTTACCGGTGTAGGGGCCGAGTCCACTGACAGCGAACTCCGAAAGGAGCGTTGCCGGATCCTCGGCCACCACGATGAAGCCGTTGGCCGAGATAGTTGTGCTGGCAGGAAATTGATAGTCGATCGCTCCGCGTAGAGTCCAGCTTGATAGGTCAACTGGTGAGTCGCTTGCGTTGAATAACTCGACGAACTCGCCGCGCTCTGTTTTGGGATCATGATCGTAATGAATCTCATTGATAACAACGGAATTGGTGACGATCTGAGTGGTGCTGAACGATTGTGTGGTTGACGCCCAGTTGGAACCAGCCGAGTTGCGGGCTTGGACACGGAAAAATAAGTTGCTGAGTGGATCTAGGCCCGTGAGGAAAAATGAAAACTTTCCATCCTGGATGCCGAGGTTGATTGAATTGTCCCACATGCCGGATATCGTTCCCCCATCAGTGGTGCCGTAATATATTGTGACCGTTGGCGCTTCAAACCCGGTGTTGGCAATTTCGCCGCGTAGGTTGGCTGAGCTGCCTGTGACTCCGTTGGCCGAATTATTGATCACGCTCGGCGGCTGTGGTGTTTTAGTTGAAAAACTCGAGCTGCTAGCGGCCCAAGTGGAACCTCTGCTATTTGTGACCAAGGCGCGGTAAAAATAATCGGTGCCGCTGGTCAGGCTATTCAGGGTCGTGTTTGCTAAGTTGCTTTGAGCTCCGAGTAGGATCGATTTTTGCCAAGTATCAGCGTCGGTTCCGCCATCGATTGTCCCCCAGTAGATAAACATGGTCGGATCTTCGCCGCCGTTATCGGTCACAATACCGCCGATTGTTGCCGAGTCAGCGGCGATCCTACTTGCGGCAACGTTGGTGACCGCTGGCACGGCCGGCAACGTGGTGAACGACAGGCTTGGCGATGCGATCGAGTCGCCTGAGTTGTTGCTAGCGAAGGCTGTAAAGAAGTAGCGAGTATTCGGGTCTAGTGCCGTGCTTGTAGCGACTGAAAAACCACCGCTGTGCGTGCTAGGTAAGGTCTCTGTATGGTCCCAACCATTTGGGTCGCTGCCGCCATCTTCGTTTCCCCAACGTATCGTAATTGATGGCGGAGCATCGCCGATGTCGTCTACTTTTCCTCTCAGTTGGGCAGAGGCAGAGGTGATTCCATCAGCTGCCAAATTAGTGACACCTGCAACCCCATTAGGAATTCCAGTGGTGAAGACGACCTCGGCGAGACCAGTGCGGAACCCACCATGGTTAGCAGTAAGATGGAGTCCGATATACCTGGCCCCAGAAGCCCCCGAGATATCAAAAACTTCTCCTGGATCGCCAATTTGAGTTCCCTGTGCGAGATCGTTTCCCGTGCTGAGCAGGGTCCAACCACCACTTTTAAAATCATAGGGTGTAACGGCTCCACTCGTATCTGGCACTGATTCGCTAGGGGAGGAGGCGTAGTAGACGTTAAACTTACTCGTGCCTCGATCGAGAGCATTGGTCTCCTGGACGTTCCAGAGATACATCTGGTCAAGATTAGCGGTTCGGGCTCCGAGATCGAGGACGGCCCAGGTGTTATTCCCAGAATTATCTGCGGAGAAGCCCTGCCAGTCATCAGCCCAAGCAGTGCTGCTGATGGTCCAAGTTGTTGGATCATTAGCGTCAGGTTTTGACATGCCGCTTCCGTTGATAATCTGCAATGCGGCGCCATTTCCGGTTAGGCTATCGCCTTGGTGAAAAGCTTTGATGGAGCTTGGAATGAGCACATCGGCTGAGATCGCTTGTAGTCCGATCAACGTGAGAAGAACTGCCTTGGAGGCGGTTGGAAAAAGACGGGGAATTGAGCCCATGAGAATTTTGGATTGGGAGAGTTATAAGAAAGACTGTGGAAATCATCATCCATGCTCGCCGATCGGGCAAGAGAATCACAAAATAGCGGCATCCCACCGGGACTACGCCAGTCCGGTTGCGCTTTCGGCGAACTCAATTTTAGAAATCATGGCAAACTCAGCGAGATGAGAGGGAAGTCTACATGACTGCTAGGAATTTGCTTTCAGCGGAAGGGCTTTGAAGCCGCCTTTGGACCGGAGCGAATTGGGGCGAAAGGGGCGGAGTCGGTGGTTTGGTTTGGCTGTTGTGGCGAGACAATCTGCGGCCCAGACTGACCTCCATACCGGAGATTGGGTCATTCACGCTTAAATCTTCGAAAGAGAGGGAGAGCGGTTGTAGTATCGGTAAAGTCACCGAAGTTCTGAGGTGGCAGAACTGAAATTTAAAAGCCATGAAGATCAAATCACCACTCCTTCTCGCTCTGACCGCGATACTCGCTCTCGGGGGAATTTATTCTGCGCTGGCTCGGACCTGGACCGATGCTAAAACCGGTCGCACCCTGGCGGGCGATCTGGTGAGCGTGAAAGAAGGAAAAGTTTCGGTGAAACGTGCGAATGGCAAGGTGATCCAGCTTGAGTTGGAAGCCTTGTCGAAAGAGGATCAGGATTTCGTGGCGAAGCAGGGGAATGCTGGTGGTGGAGGCGAAGGTGGCTGGCCGAGTTTTCGTGGGGCGTCACGCTCCGATCGTTCTCCGGATCAGGGTTTGTTGAAAAAGTGGCCAGAGAACGGTCCGAAACTTCTGTGGCAGTCTGAAGTGTGCGGTAAAGGATATAGCGGACCGGCGATTGTTGATGGGAAGGTTTACTACACCGGAACGATTGACGGAAAGGCTAAGATCATTTGTCTCAATAGTGAGGATGGAACAGAAGTTTGGAGTTCGGATCTGGGAGATGATCCTGCGGATGGTTATAGCACGGGATGGGGAAGTGGCCCTCGAGGGACTCCAACGGTGAGTGATGGCATGGTCTATGCGATCAGCGCGAATGGTTCGTTGACCGCTGTTGCTGCTGCTGATGGCAAGCGGCTGTGGAGTAAGGAATTTGTGAAAGACTATGGCGGGAAAGTGTCCAAATGGGGCTACTCGGAATCACCCTTAGCCGACGGAGATAAGTTGATCGTCACGCCGGGTGGAAAAGATGGCGCGATTGTGGCTCTTGATAAGAAAACGGGTAAGACGATTTGGAGAAGCAAGGAGCTAACGGATGGATCGGAGTATTCCTCGGTGATCATCGCCGAAGGGAATGGGAAGAAGCAATACGTGCAGTTGTTTATGAAGACTCTTGCTGGGGTGGATGCCGAGACCGGGAAGCTCCTCTGGACTTCGAAATGGCCCAAAGGGCGCACCGCGGTGATTCCGACTCCCATCTATCATGATGGGAAAGTTTACATGACTTCAGGTTACGGAGCGGGTTGTAAGTTGGTGGATATTTCTGGTGCCGAAGCCAAGGACATCTGGCAAAACAAGGAGATGCAAAATCATCACGGCGGGGTCGTTCTCGTTGATGGCTATCTGTATGGATTTTCCGATAAAGGAGGTTTGATGTGTCAGGATTTTAAGACCGGCGAAAAGGTGTGGGTTGAGAGGGGGCAAGGAATTGGAAAAGGCGCGGTTCATTACGCGGACGGTTTACTCTACTGCGTGGACGAGTCTGAAGGCTCGGTCTTTATTGCCGAGGCGACTTCGAAGGGGTTCAGTGAAAAAGGACGGTTTTCACTTCCTAAAGAGACCAAGCTCCGTGAGGGGACGAGGGGGAAAGTTTGGACCCATCCTGTTGTCTTGGACGGAAAGCTCTACCTCCGAGATCAAGATCTTGTCTTCTGCTACGATGTGAAAGGCTAGGCTTTAAATTTTTGGGCAGCCTTTCAGGCCGGCTGTCTTGTCGTCGAGGACTTCGAGGACTTCGAGGACTTCGAGGATGAGTTGAGTCTGAGAAGGGAAGAGGGTGGGGGAATGAAAAAAATGTAGGGGGACTTTTTTCTTGGTGGAATGGCGGTTTCAGTGAGAGTGGAAGGGATGAAAGAGCTATTGATAAGTGTTTTGCTGTGTGGAAGTGTGATCGCGGACCATCACGAAAAAAAAGGGGTGTTTGCCACTCCTGAAGAGGCCGCAAAGGATGCTGATTTTGCCCTACAAGGTGAGTATGCCGGAAGCTATACCAATGGGGATGGCGAGGTGAAGAAGGTGGGGATTCAAGTCATTGCTCTCGGTGAGGGGGAATTCCGAGCCGTCGGCTATGCTGGTGGATTGCCGGGTGCGGGGTGGGATAAAAACGAGCCCATTTCGAGTGAGGCCACGAAAGCCGAGAATGGGACGGTCACTTTTCAGAAAGAGGAGGGAGCGGCGATTGCAGTTATCGAGAATGGCGGCATGACGCTCCTCACTCCAGACAAGGTCGATATTGGGAAGTTTAATAAAGTTTCTCGCACGAGCCCAACTGTGGGAGCCAAGCCACCGGAGGGAGCTTTGATTTTGTTCGATGGAAAGAATGTCGAGCACTGGCAAGACGGAGCCAAAATGACTGAAGATGGCCTCTTGATGCAGGGAGTGAATTCGAAAAGGAATGACCTGAAGGATTTCGATCTGCACATCGAATTTCGCTTACCCTACGAGCCAAAGGCTCGGGGTCAGGGTCGTGGAAACAGTGGGATGTATCTTCTCGGAACCGAGACTCAGATGCTCGATTCCTTCGGATTGAAGGGTGAGGCCAACGAGTGTGGAGGTCTCTATCCGTGGAAGACGCCTGACGTGAACATGTGCCTGCCTCCCCTGACTTGGCAAACCTATGACGTGGAATTTCGCGCGGCGAAGGAAAATCAAAAATCAACCCTGACCGTGAAACACAACGGCGTAGTCATCCACGACAAAGTAGAGTTGAAGAATCAGAAGGCTCAGGGAAATATTCACCTCCAGGATCACGGTAATCCAGTGCGCTACCGCAATATCTGGGTGGTGGAGAAGTGATTTGGCGCTACCCCGCAATCCACTCCGTTCATGTTTCCGATCTGGTAGGTCAGGAAGCGGGTGGCAGATCGAAGGGATCATCAGGAGGAACCTTGAACATCAGCTCGGATTCGGTCAATTGATCACTATCAATCGAGAAATGAACACTTGCTCCTCCGTGTTCTTGACAGGTGGCACTGGCCACAAAGGAGGCAACAATTTCACAAGATGCCATGCTCTCCGACCACACCAGGCTTGCGGGGCTTAAACCTAGAAATCTCTCATGGTCGGGGATTTAGCGATACGACGTAGAACCGGCGATCTGGACCTGGATTCGGATCCGTATAGGTCGTGGTCGTACCCTCGCTGGCCCAACTGTCGTCGAGCTCCTCCCAGGTGCTGGGATCAGTATCGAGACCTTCGTTGGCTACAATGGTATACGACCGGTCGGGTTTGGAATTCCAAGTAAGGACAACATCGCCAGTCTCCGGATCTTTCGAAACATCAGACACTTGAAAAGGAACCGAACTGGACGAAGTCTGGACGAGCTCAAAGCCGTTAATCCCAAAAATCTGGGTGTGCACCGCGCTCTCGGAAAGACAGGTAAAACGAATGACGACATCGCTGCCCCCATCGGTTTGAAATTCAGTCACCACCGTGGAGCTCAGCGAAGTCGGGTCAGGACCGAATTCGAGATCGGGATTGGCTGGATTCCCCCCCCCCGAGCTGGAAGACATTTTCAACTCACCTTCGACCGGATCAAAACTGACCCCTCCATCGGTAGACACATCCATCAGGAAAGGGGTATGCACGTTTTCGGTATCATGATGGAAGGAGGTCCACTCATAAGTCCCTGCGGGAAGGTCACCTAGGGTAAGAAGCATCGTGGTGGCCGTCCCGACTTCGCCATCATAGTTGCCATTTCCGCCATTGCCTGTCCGGGTGTCTATTCCCAGAAAATCAGTCACAAGCTCTAGATCCGTTCCGGTCCAATTGGCGTCGTTGGCACCCCCCCGATCAATCATTTGCTGAACCCTGTTGTCGGTAGTGTCTGGCCAACTCGGAGTCACTGAAACCGAAGTTCCGAAGGCGTCATAACTTTGCGTTACGAAATCGCCCGCCACCTCGTGACCTGCGTCATAGTTACTATATTTCCCGCCCACGGGATTCGGGCCTCCGCCCTGGGTCGTTGAGTTAAAATCAATGTTAAGCTCCGCCAAGATATCGGCTTGAGTTGAAAACATGATCAGGGCGAGGGTGCATGGAATGTGAGGCTTCATCATAAATTTAGTAGTATTGGGAGTGTTGACGAATTCCCTTTCAGGGCAAGAATCAAAATCCTTTAACTGCTAGGAATTTGCTTTTAGCGGGAGGTCCTTGAAGCCGCCCTTGGACCGGAGCGAATGGGGGAGAAAGGGGGGGTGATGAGCTCGTCGTGGCCGTCGGGGAATTCGGGCGCAGCCCACAAAAAGGCGTCAGCAGGTCCGGTAATAGCAACAGCGCCGACGGCCGTGACCACTGGCCCTATAGCTACACTAGCGTGGTCGCCCGAGCAGGCATCAAGCAAGGCTACGTTCATGACAAATCTGACAAAACCGGCTCCGCACCTGTGGAAGACCCGGTCCACCCCGGGCGAACTGGTCAAAGAAAAGCCAGTCCTCAAACTATTCAGCTAAGCTCAATTGTTTAATTAAAGCTCTAGTTCTCCCATCGCCCAGCGAAAGAGGGCTTTTAATTTTTTTGGGGTCTGTTAAGAGATCGATTTCCTTCTTCCTTTTCTATTCTTTAGCCTTAGTTGGATCATTCCAATCACGTCATGAAAACACCAAAGCGTAATCTCTCTTTTCCCTTGAGGTCTTCCCTCCTTATTATAGCCCTCAGCGCGACTGCCAATGCTGGAGAGATTCCCATATCCGGTCTGTCTCTTATACACATCTCCGAGCCCACGAGACCGTACTAGATCTCGTA
>OJCA01000104.1_pt1 | contig 16941 bp, 9 predicted proteins | sample 1591551 | NCBI WGS metagenome assembly OJCA01 (sample SAMN05416738, study PRJEB24817) | seawater metagenome | isolation source: Sea water | place: Canada:Atlantic | collected 2013-07 | reverse complement strand
GAGGGCACATCAACCCGGTCGATGAACGAGAAGACCACCTCGGAATGGCCACCTACCTAGCCGGAGTCGAACGAGAAATCACCGAAGAGCTCAACATTATTGGCGGCCACAGCAATCGTGTCGTTGGCTTGTTAAACGATGACAGCAATTCCGTGGGCCAAGTCCACCTCGGAGTGGTTCATATCTTTGACCTTGAAACAGACCAGGTCACTTCCAACGAAGACGCCCTCGCCGAACTCTCCTTTTACGAAGCATCCCAGCTTAAAGGCGATATGCTGGATCGTCTTGAGACTTGGTCAAAGAGCTGCGTTGAGACCTTGGTCTAGTCGGTAGGCTATCTTTCTTTCCGAAAAAAAACGACGACCTCGCGGTCGTCGTTTTTTTTAGCTGCGGTGGGTGATCAGTAAAATTATTTTTCCTCAGTATCTCCGTCAGTTTCGCTTTCAGCTTCCTCCTGATTTTCAATCTCCGCGGATTCATCATCAGGCATAACTCGGGCGATTGCTTGAAGTTTTTCACCTTTGGTGAGAGTCACGAGCTTCACACCCTGCGTGTTTCGTCCGCATTCGCGAACGTCACTCACCCGGATCCGAATACTCTGACCACCATCGGTCATCAACATGAGTTCATCTTCCTCTTCAACAGAGGTAGCTCCAATGACTTGGCCGGTCTTCTCGGTGCACTTCATCGTAATCATTCCGACGCCACCGCGATTCTTTGCCATGTAGTCACCGAATGGAGTGCGCTTACCGATACCATTTTCAGAGGCAACGAGAAGACGAGCATCATCATTGACGACGGCAAGTCCTACCACGAAGTCCCCTTCCCTCGGCTTGATGCCTCGGACTCCAGCAGAGTTACGACCCATGACGCGGGCCTGTTCCTCCTTGAAGCGGGTGCTCATTCCCTTGTGGGTGACAAGCATGACATCGTCTTTTCCTGAAGTAAGACGGACGCCGATCAGTTCATTGCCTTCATCAAGCTTGATCGCGATCGTTCCTGCCTTCCGGTAGTTCCTGAAGTCGTTGAGGCTTGTTTTCTTAACCTTACCCGCGCGGGTCGCGAAGAAGACGTTTCCGCCATCTTCAGAAAAGGTGACATCGTTTCCTTCTTCATCCTTCTTAAACTCAAGTCGCAGCACGGCCGCAATCGATTCCTCGGGAAGCAAGTTGAGAACGTTTTGAAGGCTCCGCCCTTTCGAGGCACGAGATCCTTCTGGAAGACCATAGACTCGTTCAACATAAACACGCCCGGTGTTCGTAAAGAACATGAGGTAGTCGTGCGCTTGTGCGGTGAAGAGATGCTCCACGAAATCGCTCTCGTCATCATCACTTGCATTCGCATTACGTGTCTCCATGCCACGGACTCCTTTCCCGCCACGTGCCTGCACACGATACTCGCTCGCAGCAGTGCGCTTGACGTAGCCACGATGGCTGAGAGTGACGATCATGCCGTCATTGGAAATGAGATCCTCAATCGCGATCTCTCCTTCATCAGGAAGAATCGGGCAGCGGCGCGGTGTCGCGTGCTTTTCTTTGATCTCAAAGAGTTCATCTTTGATAATCGCAAGCACGCGCTCCTCACGAGCGAGGATATCGAGAAAGTCCGTAATCTCTTCAAGGATCGAGTCATACTCAGCCTTGATCTTATCCCGCTCCATCGCAGTGAGCTGATAGAGGCGGAGCTCGAGGATGGAATTTACCTGACGATCCGTGAAGACATATTTATCTCCCTCAATGCTTGGCTGGCTACGAATCAAGATCCCAAGTGCCTCAGCGGCCTCGAGGGTAAAGTGGTAAGCTTTGATCTTCTGGCGCGCTTCATCACGGTTCTTAGAATCACGGATCATCTTGATGAAGTCATCAAGGTGGCCCAATGCGAGAAGATAAGCCTCCAGGTTCTCGGCGCGCTCTTCCGCCTTCTTAAGAAGGTAGCGGGTGCGGCGAATAATGACCTCACGGCGGTGCTCAATGAAGGCATCCAACGCATCAAGGAGACCCAATTGCTTGGGACGACGCTCGTGAATCGCGAGCATGTTAACTCCAAAAGAGGTCTCCATTGCAGTGAGCTTAAAGAGCTGGTTCACCACAACCTGAGGACGGGCGTCGCGCTTCAAAGTAATCTCGATGCAAGTATCGTCAGCAGAAAGGTCACGCATACCCGAGATATCGAGCAGGACTTTTTCGCGAACGAGTTCGGCAATTCTGATCTGCAAAGTCGCACGGTTCACCCCATGAGGAACCTGGCGAATCATGATCTGGGACGCACCAGTTTTACTCTCGGTCACTTCCATGACACCGCGCATTTTGATGCTGCCACGTCCGGTACGGAAGTAGCTATCGATTCCCTTAAAGCCGCGAATCTCACACGCAGAGGCAAAGTCAGGCCCCTTGATGTGCTCCTTCATTGCATCAATCGTGATATAAGGATCATCGATACGAGCACAAACACCATCAATCACTTCTCCCATGTTGTGGGCAGGGATGTTGGTGGCCATACCGACCGCAATACCGGTGCCTCCATTGACAAGGAGGTTTGGAATCGCGGCAGGTAGGACGACTGGCTCAGTGGAGTTTTCGTCGTAAGTGGTTTGGTGATCGACCGTCTCTTTCTCAAGATCGATCATCATGGCAGATCCCATGTGAGTGAGGCGGGCCTCAGTATAACGCATGGCAGCCGGAGCATCGCCCTCCACGGAACCGAAGTTACCCTGACCATTAACGAGCGTCTCACGCATCGTCCATGGCTGGGCCATGTTCACGAGGGTTGGATAGATCGCGCCATCACCGTGTGGGTGATATTTACCCATGGTCTCACCCACGATACGGGCGCATTTTAAATGGGCTTTCGATGCCGACAAGGAAAGGTCGTGGTGCATCGCATAAAGTAAGCGCCGCTGGGATGGCTTTAAGCCATCACGGGCATCGGGAAGTGCACGAGAAATGATGACGGACATCGAGTAGTCCAAAAAGGACTTCGACATTTCGTCGGCGACGTTGATCGATTCAACATAATCGCGCGGTGCGTCTGGCTCAGGAATGGTGTCTTCTGACATTAAAAATTAGGCTGAAATTTAAAGGTAAGTGGGCTCCGATTTAGACATCGAGATTCTGCACATTGAGAGCATTGTCTTCAATGAAGCGCTTGCGGGGTTCAACGACATCGCCCATGAGCACGTCGAACATTGTCTCTGCTTCGATTCGATTGTCATCATCGAACTGGACCCGGAGAAGCTGGCGCGTCTCCTTATCCATCGTGGTTTGGTAGAGTTCCTTGGCATTCATTTCACCAAGTCCCTTAAATCGCTGGATACGCATTCCTTTTTTACCAATCTCAAGGACGCGCCCAAGGATCTCAAAAAGACCGAATACCGGAGTGATCACTTCGTTATCCACCGCTCCCTCGACAAGCTCGTAGATGGGCTTGTCATCAGAGAAGAAGGGCTCGCTTTTGACACCAAACTCGGCCAGGCGCTCGAGAAGTTTGGAAATACCGATCGCTTCACCGAGTTCACGACGGACTGCACGACGCATCTTACCCTCGAATTTCTCCTTAAAGGCAGCGTCTTCTTCCTCAGTAATCTCTTCGCCGAAAAGACGGAGATCACGATTCTCAACCGCAAAAGCGCGGACTTCGTCCTCACTCTTGAAGTAGTTTACATCCTCCTCGTTTCCGGTGCGGACCCGAATCATATAAGTCGGAAGCAAATTTCCATCACGGGCCGCGAGAAGGTCTTTAAACTTACCTCCATGCCCCTCTAGGGTGCGAACAAAACGCTGAAGCTTCGCTAAGGTAGTCAGGACGCTCTGCAAGAGATCCGAGTCAACGGTATTATTAGAGCCAGGCTGTCGAAGAATCACATCATCAGAACCAAGTTCAATGAGAATTTTATTCATCGCTGGGTCATCGGCAATATATTCCTCACGCTTCTTTCTGGTGATCTTGTAGAGAGGTGGCTGAGCAATATAGAGATAGCCAGCCTTCACCATATCGGGCATGTGTCTGCAGAAAAAAGTAAGAAGCAGCGTCCGGATGTGCGCTCCGTCCACATCAGCATCTGTCATGATGATGATCTTGTGGTAACGAACCTTTTCGACATTAAAGGCACCTTCTTGATCCCCGTCGCCGATGCCTGCACCGATCGCAGTGATCATCGCTTGAATTTCCTTGTTCTGCAGGGCCCGGTGAAGGCGGGCTTTCTCAACGTTGATCACCTTACCGCGGAGAGGGAGGATCGCCTGGGTCGTCCGATCACGTCCCGATTTAGCAGAACCACCAGCGGAGTCTCCCTCCACAATAAAAATCTCTGACTTTTTAGGATCGCGCTCGGAGCAATCAGCAAGCTTTCCAGGAAGACCTCCTCCTGAAAGCACAGATTTACGGACGGTCTCGCGCGCCTTTCGCGCAGCTTCACGCGCGCGAGCAGCATTGACCGCCTTATCGATGACTATCTTGGCAAGGTTGGGATTCTCTTCAAAATACGCTTGAAGGCCTTCGTAAACGATAGAGCTAACCACTCCTTCAATCTCAGTATTGACCAACTTATCCTTGGTCTGAGAACTGAAGCGTGGATTAGGCATCTTCACGCTAATAATACAAACGATCCCTTCACGGACATCGTCACCACTCAACGCAGGATCTTTGTCCTTAAGAATCTTATTGACCTTCGCGTATTGATTGATCGAACGCGTCAGAGCACCTCGAAATCCCGTCAGGTGGGTTCCTCCATCAGCATTGGGAATCGAGTTCGCAAAGCAGAGAATCTGGTCATTGTAGGAATCGTTATACTGAAAAACGCAATCAACGAAAACGTCGTCCTGCATCAGCTTACCATCGTAGTCGATCTCCACCTTGCGCTTACCCTTGATAATCACCGGATCGGGATGAACGAGGTTCTTATTCTCTCCAAGCTGGGAGACAAATTCCTCGATACCCTTGGCATAAAAGAAAGTTTCCTTCTGAGCAGACTCAGCATGATTGTCCTCAAGATGAATTGTCAGCCCCGGATTCAGGAAGGCGAGTTCCCGAAGTCGCTTCGAGAGTCGATCAAACTTAAAGTCGATCGTGTCGTTGAAAATCGTGGCATCCGGAAAAAAGGTCACTTTTGTTCCCGTGACACCTGCTGGAGCCTCACCAATGACTGTAAGTTCCTGAGTCGTCTTACCGCGCTCAAATCTGATTTGGTGAACCTTCGATTCACGGGTCACCTCAGCGACGAACCAATCTGAGAGTGCATTAACACACTTCGCGCCCACTCCGTGCAGACCACCGGAGTATTTGTATGCACCTTGCCCGAACTTACCTCCTGCATGAAGACTGGTTAAAACAAGCTCGATAGCAGGAATCCCAAACTTGGGATGAACCTCAACGGGAATACCCCGACCATCATCGGTAACGCTACAAGAACCATCGTCATTAATCGAAATATCGATCGTCTTACAGAAGCCAGCAAGATGCTCGTCAATGGAGTTATCGAGAACCTCAAAAACGCAGTGATGTAGCCCCCTCTCATCCGGGTCTCCGATATACATACCGGGACGCTTCCGGACCGCCTCAAGGCCCTCTAGTTTGTCGATCTGACCGGCACCATATTCTTGGTCTCCAGACACGCTCATCTCATCGACTTCAAGCTCCTTAGAATCTTCTGACATAGACTCATAGAGTGTCTGAAATTCAAGAAGCCGACACAAGAATGTTCCGACACAAAACACCCCTTTTTTTTGATTAAAAAAAGCAGCGCGCTTAAGGCCAAACTCTAAAAAAATAATGAGTTACTAGGGACCTTGAAACTGAGACTTCAGGAGATACCCGACAACAAAATCTACTGCCAAGACGAGCAGTCCAGCAACCAGGATTTTCACAATTACTACGATCTCTACTTTCTCTTGATTGCTTTCGGATAGCCCGGTATCCGGTCTCACCGCCATCTGCCAACAAGAGGAGGAAGAGCGACTCTGACCAGATGAGACTCTGACCAGATGATTGAGCCACCACAACGCCATCCCTCATAGGTCCACTAAACTTTTTGACAGCCCTCGGCCCAAGGGCGATACCTTGAGGAACTACCGAGTGAGAATTAGCTGGGTGAAGGAGCAGTCACATTTCGAGCACACGAAGGACAAGGTCCTGTGACTCCTTCAAGAGACTGATCGACCTTCAGAGAAGCCTGGCATTCGCCACACATAAAAGGGATCACCCCACTATTATCAGCTTCAGCGCGTGGCATGAGGCTTTAAATATAATGAAATCTTAACCCAGCAAACTACAGATTATCTAGATTCCCAAAAGAGTCTGCTGCCAACTTAAAAGGAGATCCTCTGGAGCGCCCCGCTTCCCAACGATTTGCTCCAAGACAGGGCGAGAGGAAATTATTGAAGGTGCAATTTCCAACTCCGCCGCAATCTTATCTCGTCGAGCCATAATCTCCTTCAATTGACTTTCGAACAGCGGATTCTTGTTACGTCTCTCCCTTTTTGGTCGGGTTGGCCAATCTTTCTCGGGGATTTCCTTGGTTTTCTTGACAGCCTCCTTGAGACGCTCTTGGCGGTCTGGACGCAGTTTCGGGGGAATATTGATCTCCCTTCCCTTCGAGAGAAGTTCGGACCACTCGATTAACTGCTTATTTCCAGTGATCATAAAACTAGGGCGATTCCAAACTGCTGCCTCTTGATCTCTCCAACGCCAAAGCTCACGAAGAAAAATGAGACCATCAGAATGTAATTTTCCGCTCCCTCCAATTCTCCAGGACTCTTTTTCCTGAGACTCGCGGGCAAGCACCTTAGATTGGGAAGATCGACATGATTCGATAAACCATTCATAGCGGCCTAATTGGTGCAACTTTTCTTTCAGCTTCGAAGCAAGTGGAAGGAGATAGCGAACATCATTGATGGCATACTCCAGCATCTTGTCACTCAAAGGTCTCTTTCCCCAGTCTGCCTTTTGCGAACTTTTCGACAATTCCACATCAAAGTACTGCTCTACCAAACTGGCATAGCCAAACCGTTCATGCCCCAAGAGCTGAGCTGCGATTTGCGTATCATAGAGCATAGGAGGAACAAAACCCCACTCACGAATCATGAGCGACATGTCGTAATCCGCTCCATGCATCCAAACTTTTGCTGAACGAATCCATTCCACCAAAGAATCTAAGGGGCGATTATCAAGTGGATCGACTAAAGCAACTTCCTGGCCGTAACAAACTTGAATCAGACAAATACGTTCCGAGTGCCTGTATAAGCTATCAGCCTCGAGATCGAGGCCGACTTCCCCATCCCCACCTGGAAGCAGGCTAATAAGCTTGGACGAATCTGAATATTGATCGGAAGACATATATAAAAAAGCGGGGAAGCTTTGCCTCCCCGCTCTTGTAGAATTATTTTTCAAGCACGACAATATTTGCTGTGCGTAATTTAGAGAATACCATCTCCTTACTTTAGCTTCACATCCACGCGATAGAATCGCTTCGGCGCAGTCGGATCTTCAAAGATTGGAATGCGATAAACTTGTTTGCTACCCTCCTTGCGCTCAGGAAATGCATAAGAGGTCTTGGTCCAAGTCACCATGTCCGTTGACTCTTCGGCAACCATTTCAAGATCCGATTTTGATCCATCGATACCGAATTCGATCCAGGTCGTCCCGAATGCTGAAACTAGCTGTGGTGCATATCGGGGAACCTCAGCTACTGCAGCATCACCTCCGAAGGCATACTCAAGGAGGTTGCTATATCCGTCTCCGTCGGAATCAAGATCTGGATCGGAATATCCTGATGAGAGGAAGTTGGATTGCTGAGTAACTGAGATATTATCAAGCCACACCGCATCTTCACCAACACTCTCACCGGAGAAATCCTTTCGGAACCGAATTTGAACATAGTGACGCCCTTCAGGAAGAACATCAGTTACATTAGTCCAACCCTGAGAACCGGTTCCAATAACAGGAATGGCAAGGGACCCATTTTTGATAAGACTCCCGACAAGATACTCCATTCCGTCTCCAGTGACTGTATCGGTTCGGAAATCGAAAGAAACTGTAACAGGGCCATTTACCCAGCCAGCAAGAGCGACCGTCTGACCATCACCAATCGCCGAAGAGCGAATCGCCATACCATCAGAGGCCGTTGGATCTGCCACCGGCAGAAAAAGAGTTTTCCCTGTCTGTTCATAATTGAAGCTCAATGGATCCAAGTTTGCTGCCGACTCAACATCATCATTAAATGATTTAATATCGACCAATTTAACCTGATCCACGAAGCCCTGACTGGAGCCGGTCTCCTGAGTAAATCCATCAACATCAAGATCATCTGCATCGCGACTAAAAGTCCAATCTACTCGATTAGAGGTCGCCGGTAGTCGAACTGCAATAGGGGCCCAAGAAATGCGACCACCATCGATAAAGGCATACCACTGGTAAGGGACAGCTCCTCCATCGTTGATCCAAAGACGGTCAGCACCGTCTTGAGATGAAACTTTCCACTGGGATACGAGAACCATCTCAGGGAGATTGGCAAATCCGAAGCGAGACTCCGAATCGGCAGGTAAATTTGAAGCACTCACAACAGCATCGATTCCATCAGAGGTGTCTCCAAATTCAAAATTCCAAGGAGCTTGACCACCGGAAGTGGTACTTCGGCTGTCTTGCTCCACCGCTTCTCCTAGGGACAAAGCGACAGGAGAGATGATAAACGTGATAGGGAACACCTTAGTGCCTAATGGACCAGTCAAAGTCACATCAGTCACGAAGACCCCAGGAACAATCGGGGCACCACTGATCTTGGAGGAGCCGTTATATGTTAGCCCTGCAGGAATATTTCCGATTGTGACTGAAGTCGCGCCAAGCACTTCAAAAGAATAGGATAATGGGACACCTTGGATCGCATTGACCACTTGATCACTGACAAGAAGAGGAGCGGGCTGAATTGGAGCAGCTGGATCATCCACTCCATGAATGATCAGTTGAGCATTATTAAGCACAGCCAAATTTCCAGTCACCTTATCAGTAAGACGGAGAACCCAAACCCCTTGTGAACCTTCGCCCCAGGTTCGAACCGTTGAAAATGTCCAGTTTGTTATCCCTACTTCATCACTGCCACTGTGCGATCGAGCTAAAATACTCTGGGTTCCATTTGGAGAAACTAAAACAATATCCAGGTCGGCACGTCGCTCAGTCGAAATTTTCATTCTGAGCTGAACATGTTCGATTCTCCGGTTGGGCGCTTGAGACAAGTCGAAATTGAGAATCAACGAATTACCGTTATTATCAGGAATCTCTGCGATCGGAGTCTGGTTTAGGTTGAGAGGTTCATCACGCTCGGCCAGAATATCAGCTCCACGTGCAATTGCTGCGCTTACTGCTGCCTCCGCGTTCACCAAACCTGAACCATAGCTATGGTTGAAGGTGTAACCCGCTCCATTAGTGACCCAGTCTCCCCCGTTTTGATCATTCTGCGTTGCCGTCTCAATGAGGATCTCTTGAATATCTCTCCAACCTAGATTGGGATTGGCATCCATCATCAGTGACACCACCCCAGCAACAACTGCTGACGCAGCAGATGTTCCACCGAAGTCATTTGTCAGACCATCGATGGCCTCAGCGTCAGCTTCTACTGCAGTCGTGAGAACTCCTTGCGCACCGCCACTTGATGGCCCAGAAACTACCAAGTTTGCCCCTTTTTCGGAGTATGCAGCCTTTCTCCCCTGATCAGTGATGCCACCAACCGCGATCGTCTCGGGCAGGTTGGCAAAGCCATCGTAGTTAGAATCATCACCGACTTCGCTTCCATTACCAGCGGCCCAAACGTAAATGGTACCCGTCCCTTCAACATCACTGCTAATGGCTTTACTTTCCTTTTCGATCGCAGTGCGAACGAGAGTCGAAGCGGCTACCATATCAGTCTCAAGGTCACTTGGTCCCCAGCCATTCACTGAGATACCTTTGATTTCCCTGAAACCAGAGTCTGTGCCAGGATTTTCATAATCCAATGCGGCAGCGATCAGAGAATCATCAACAGGACCTGCGGTCAGACGCACGCTTGCGAATCCACCTTGAGTGATGCCAGTGATCCCTAGCTCATCACGAGCAGCCGAAATAATCCCAACCATCATCGTCCCATGGGTGTCTGTAGGATTTTGACTAGAAGAATCCAATCCAACCCCATTGAAGTTGTTTCCGAGAATCGGAATACCGGAACCCAGCAAATCAGGGTGATCATAGAAAATTCCGTCGTCGACGATCATCAGTGGAGCAGTAAGACCACTAATTGGAGAGCCGTCAGCCTTAACAAGATCCAACGCAGCCTCAAGCTTGATATCCACCCCAGCGACACCTTGATTTTCCCCCGTATTATTGAGGCCCCACTGATATCCAATTTTGGTCGGATCATAGGCGTAATAAGCATCGAGAGGAACAGCACGTTTCGATAGTTCACGAATAAAAAGAGGCTCCACGACCTCAACCGCAGCATCTTTAGCAACCGAGAAAATTCGCTGTAATGCATCGTAAGAATGAGCCGCTTCACAAATCAACACCCCTTCCGATGGATACGCATTGGTGAAGCTTTCGATACCCTGTCGAGCGATAAATTGTCCCACTTGCTCCGTAGAAGAGAATGATTTCTTAAGCTTTACGACATAACTCGCACGAAGCACATGACGCTTAGCTGCGTTGCGACTCTCACCTACCGGATAGAACACCAGCGATGGGAAGGCGGCAGCGGGAGGTGTTCCCTGAGGAAAAAGGAATTGCAACTCAGCTCCAAAAGCATCTGGATTAAAGCTTCCATCATAAAACGCAGCAAATGAATCGGCTCCGTCAGTGAAGAAATCCTCAATTCCAGCCAACCCTCCTGCTGGAGGAAGTCCGTTTGTAAAAGCAAATTCAGCAGAAAGCACATCGATCACTCCCCGTAATGCGGGCTCAGGATACATCTGGTAGTTCACGTCAACAGCGGCCAAATCGGTTACATCGGAGGCAACATCGGCTACTTCAACAGCGCTCATTTGGAGATAGTATGGCTGACCAGAACGTTTAAATTCGAAGATCCGGCCGATTGTGCTTAAGCCACCTTGGGCAAAGACATTACTGATCGCCAAAGACGAAATGATGAGAATAGAAGGAAAAAATTTCATCGCAAATTAGATTTTAATAGGTGTGGAAGGGGGAATTTAGTCCTGGGTGATTAGGATGCGGAGGAGGCAGGAAGCTGGTGGTGACTGACGACTTCTTACTTCATAGACTGCTGCATCGTCCTGAATAACCGTCCATTGGGAATCTCCAGGTAGGATCGTTGTCCAAGTATCCAAATCGCTTGTATATTGAACTTTGTAGCTTAGCAGAGAACCAACAAGTCCACGTTTGGGAATCGAAAGGACACACTGCCCTGTTAAATCGTCAAGGAAAGGGGTAATGGAGGGAACTGAAGCGGGGTTTGCTGGATCTGTTTGGAGAGCAAATTCCTCCAGATTGGTAAAGCCGTCGTCGTCGTAATCGTAACCTTCAGCAAGAAGAGTATCATCATCGGTCGGCGGAAAAGCATCCCGAGCATAACCGGGGTAGGTTTCGACAAAGCGAACATTCCATCGGAACTGACGGCTAGAGTTGTCAATTGTCCGCTGTCCAAGATTTCTATTGAAGTCCAGAACCCCAGTCCACTCATCGCCAACTTGTGCGAAATTCGGCCCCAACTCATACCCGCTCGATGGTGTCGAGATCAATTCAGTAAATCTCTGGGCATCTGGGACCGCAAAATTGTAGGGAGGGAAAACCACCTGCCCCGCAGGACCTTCATCAGTAGCATTTGTTCTCTCCATTGAGAAGAAGGTTGTATCGGCATTGGTAATCGTCGTGACGCCATTGAAACCCCGCCACTCAAATTTGAAAAAGAGATTTGGATCCACCTCAAGTGCTCCATCTACCCACAACCCATCGTTGGTCAAAACAAATTCGTTGGGTCCCGGCGCCTTGCCTCGTCCCGGCCAAGCCTCGATCATTTGCCTATGGCCAATACTGAAAGGGAAAGGGTTGACGGGAACCTCAGGGCTGCTCGGGTTAATAGCTTCATTCAAACGGGGCACCTGGTAAATCCAGACCCCGGGAACGATCTCATCATACTGCCTCTCAAGCTCGGCCTCACTTGCACCATAAACCCGCTGCGAGTCATAACGCGTGATTTCGTAAGAATTAATCGGACGGTTAATTTGATCATACCAAAGAACCAGAGCGCTATCAACCCAGTCGACACCACCAATGGGTCTACTTAGAGACGAGGGAGGCGCAGCAATCAAGCTAATCTGCTCAGGATGAAACGGCTCTACCTGAACCGCACGAGTCACTGAACTCACAGAGATATAAAGATCGACATCAGAGAACCCATCCCCATCAACATCCCCAGACCCGACAAACGCAGTCGTTCCAAGCGGACAGGAAAGGTTAGGCTGAATTAATCGAGTAAAGGCACCAGAAGGGATAGTGCCCCCACTGGCATCAATACCTTCACAAGGCGAGAGGACAAAGGATCCGTCTCTGATTGACAAAGTTAAGCTGCCGCCAAGAAACTCAAAAAGGCGATCATCATATTGACGAAAGGTCTTGTTGTCCCCGAAGGAAAATGAAACTTGGCCGGATGAAAGCAGTGGCGCGAGGGCCAAAGCCGCTAGAAAACTCTTTTTGAAGTTCATGAAGTAGATTGTCGAAGGTGTTTCAAATGTATTTACATGCGCCAGAAAACGGTGGCAAGGAGAAATTACGTCGAAGGGCAGTAAATCCATCCCATTTCAGACGAAAGAGAAAGCATTCTTGGCACTTTTAAAAAGCTAGCGATCACGTAGTAGTTCCGGCAAGCGTAAAATCAACGCAATCCTTTTAAGAGGAGTTCTGCATTGGTTTTCGTCTTAGAAAGACCGCTCAAAAGAGTCTCAATCGCCTCCCCTATCGGCAAAGCTGCAAGGTGCCGTCGAATATCGAGAACTCTGGGAAGCTCATCAGGGTGGTAGAGCCGGTCGTCATTTCGAGTACCGCTCTGGGGAATGTGAATCGCGGGATAAATTCGCTGTTCCGCAAGAAGTTGATCGAGCCGGACCTCCATATTTCCAGTTCCTTTGAGCTCTTCAAAGATCACATCGTCCATGCGACTCTCCGTCTCGATCAAGCAAGTCGCTAAAATGGTAAGACTCCCCCCATCTTCGACATTTCTTGCCGCGCCAAAGAACTTACGGGTTTCCGTGATCGCCTTGGGACTAATCCCTCCTGACCCGATCGGTCCTCCCCGCATCGAATTATTGTAACCTCGGGCAAGTCGGGTTAATGAGTCCAAAAGAATGACCACATCTTTCCCCTGCTCCACGAGCCGACGCGACCGTTCCAGCACTAGGCTTGCGACCTGAGCGTGCCGCTTCGAGGACTCATCGAAAGTAGAGGCAAAAACGCTCCCCCCTACCATGTCTTCAAAATCAGTAACTTCTTCCGGACGCTCATCCAAAAGAAGAACAACGAGCTCAGCTTCTGGGTGATTTTTCTGAAGCGACTTGGCGATTTGCTTCAGCAAGATCGTTTTTCCTCCCCTCGGAGGAGCCACAATCAATCCCCGCTGCCCTTTTCCAAGTGGAGCTACTAGATCAACGACGCGAACAGCAAGCCCTTCATCATCCTCCAATTCTAGCACATAGCGCTCTTCAGGAAAAAGAGATGTCAAGAAATCGAACGGAGCCGGCGCCTTGTAGTCAGCGAGAGGACACCCCTCGATTTCGAGGACTTCATCCACCGAGAGATACTTGTCCCTCCCTTGAGGAGGGCGGATCGACACCTTGAGCAGCTGCCCTTCACGGAGATTCAACTCGCGGATGGCAGTCATGGGCAAATAAAGGTCATCCGGAGAATTACGAAAACTCCTCAAAGGATCTCGCAGCATGCCGAAATTGTCATTTGCGAACTCTAGCACCCCCTCACCCACGAGGTGAGTGCCATGAATAGCGTAACAAGATAAAATGGTGTAAATGAGCTGCGCTTTGGTCGGTTGGGTAGGAACGCGAACCGGCAAACGCTCGATTTCCTCATAAAGTTCAACCAAAGGTTTTTCGCGGAACTCTGAAAGGGAGACCGTTTTAGGAACCTCGGGAGGAGGTGGCGGAGGGGCCTTCTCTCTTCTGGGAGGAAGCTCTTTGGGCTGTGCTTTTGTTTTCGCCTTTTCCTCTTCAACCTCCGCCTTTGGGGCACCTCTCGACTCCCCTTTTTCTTCGCATGGTTCCTTCCTAGATGACTTTTCCGAAGGGACGACTTCCTCTTTCATTTCAACAAACAGATCCAAGGGAGCTAGATCGGATGCCACAACTTCTTCACTACTTTCCGCAGGCATCCTTTTGGCAGCTTTCTTAGCCGCCTTTTTCACTGCCTTCTTTGTCGTTTTCTTAGCTGTTTTCTTCACAGCTTTCTTAGCTACTTTCTTCACAGCCTTCTTGGCAGCTTTCTTTTTAGGGCTGGGAGGAGTGTCTTGATCCAAACCTTCTGGGAGTGGAAGCTCGGGCTCTTGGGCATCGTTCATGAATGATTAAATTACGTCAAAAAAGTGTTTCAATTGGGACTCCAGCACCTTTTCAGGCCCCTCGTTCCAGAAGACAATGTTTGCCAAACCAACTTTTTCCGAAATGGGAAGCTGGGCTGCCAGAATTGAGGAAATCATCTCGTCATTGAAATAATTTCGCCTTTTGAGGCGCGAACGTTGTGTTTCCACAGAGGTGGCAACGACGAGATTCAAATCCTGATGGAAATCGAATCCCCCTTCGAAAAGAAGTGGAACGTCCGCGACAAAGATCACTGACCCACTGGTTTTAAGCCATTCCTGCCGTTTCACAAGACATTCCTTACGAACCTTGGGGTGCAAAATCCCCTCAAGTTGCTTCCTCCTTTCGGGATTCGCAAAAACAAGATCTCTCAGCGCGCTCCGGTTCAACGTTCCATCACGATACTGAACTTCCATTCCTAGGGAGTCGGCGATAGCCGAGACCACCTCAACGGAGGCCAAAAGCCGCTGCACCACCTCATCAGCATCGAAGACGACGACTGATTCGTTACTCTTTTCAATCAACCTCATTGCCGTGGATTTCCCCGTGGCAATGCCCCCGGTCAGTCCGAACGCCAACTTTTTCCCATCTGTCATTGTCGCCATCTGTGCCACCGAGAAACAAAAAAAACGAGGCCCTGTCGAGGACCCCGTTTTGAGAGATTTAAAGAAATCGAATTCTACTGAGGAGGAAGCATTGTCTCAAGACCAGAAACATCATCTGGCTGAGAGTTTGCGGCCTTCACACGACTGCCGGTCGCATCGATAATCTCAGCAGTCACGAAGATGATAAGATTACTCTTGATGTGATTCTCAGCTTTGGTCTGGAAGAGACGACCAATGAAGGGAAGGTCTCCAAGAATGGGGACTTTATCCTCCACTGACTGAACATCTTCCCTCATGAGACCACCAACCGCGACGGTGTAGCCGTCATAAATGGTGATTCCTGTAGCGACCTTACGAGTCGAGAAAATCGGCATTTCGATCCGGTTCTCAGTAATCACTACCTGAACCGGATTTCCGAGAGCATCGGAAGCTGGCGAGGTGATCGGACTCCCGTAGTTCACGAATCCTTCGAATTCCACGATCTCAGGAGCGAAGCGGAGGTCAATTACACTGTCATTGGCACCCACATTAGGCTCGATCTCGAGGATCACACCGGTCTTACGGGTGTCAAAGGTCGTCGGAGTTGCTGGCGTGACAGGAAAAATTCCTGCACCACCACCACCAGCTGCGCCACCACCGACTCCACCGGTAGCACCGACAGAGTTAGGAAGTTCGGGTGGTTCATACTCAGTTGGGTAGATAAACTCACGAATGATCTCAATTGTCGCCTTGTCTCCAGGACGAGCCATCACACTTGGTGCGGTCATCACGTCAGTTCCCTTTTTCTGGGAGAGACCACGCATGATCATCTGTATCTGTCCCTCACTGAAAAGGCCAGTAAGGGAAAGAATTCCAGGAGCCACGTTGGTAGACTGAGCCGTCCTCGATGGATTATTGAGAATCGCATCGATATTGTTCCGGTTGATTGCGAAGTCACCACTGCGGTTTGCGGCAGTTGCGATTCCCTTAACCTGATCGCCAGAAGCAGCAGGAATTCCAGGAATTGTCGTGAAGTCGACAGGGCTAATGAAGTCCGAGCCGGTGCGGGTAGTTCCCGAACCAACGGTGCCACCACCTGCAAAGAGACGGTTGGTGCCGAATGGAGTGATCACCCAGTCAAATCCAAGTTCCTCGCCGTTCTCCTGAGAGACTTCGACGAACTTAGTGAGAATCTTGATCTGCCTTGGGGTGTCCGAGCGAGCCGCAGTCACAATGGCATCGACGAGCTCAAGCTGAGTCGGCGAATTGCGCACAATGAGTGTCCCGGTAAGAATGTTTGCTGATGTTCCTTCACTAAACTTCACACCTTGTCCCTCAAGGAGAGTCTTCACAGGGAGGCGTGCCTTAATCACACCGCCGCCAGCGTCTCCGGCATCAGCAAATGGATCGATTTCACCACCACCACCACCGCCTTCGGAACCACTTTCAATGAAATTCACGAAAGTAGGAGGGACGGACCAACGACGAGTGACAACGTCCTCGGATTGGTCAGAACTCAGCGGGAGAAGTGTCACCGCAAATTCGTCAACTTTATAACGAAGACGAGCCTTTTCACAGATATACTGAAGCGCAACACCGAGTGGCACGTTAGTGATGTTCAGTGAGTCAATGCGATCTCCACCAGCATCTGCCGCTCCACCGAGACCACCGGCCTCAGCGTCAATGACCGCATCACCCGCTCCAGAAACGGTAGCACCTTTGACCACAAAGTTGATCCCTTTTTCAGACTCAATGAGAGCTGTCTCTTATACACATCTCCGAGCCCACGAGACCGTACTAGATCTCGT
>OJCA01000102.1_pt1 | contig 17043 bp, 17 predicted proteins | sample 1591551 | NCBI WGS metagenome assembly OJCA01 (sample SAMN05416738, study PRJEB24817) | seawater metagenome | isolation source: Sea water | place: Canada:Atlantic | collected 2013-07 | reverse complement strand
TTGAAATACATGGCCCAATAACAGCAGTAATATTTTTAGGGGTGCAGCCTTTTTTTATCATAAAATTTAACGTTTTTTTAATTATCCCCTTAAAAGCACCTTTCCAGCCAGCATGAATTGCTGCAATCATTTTTTCTTTCTCATCATAAATTAGTATTGGAGCACAATCGGCAGTTAATATAGCTATAGGAAATTCCTTTTTATTTGTGATTAGTGCATCTCCTTCAAAATTATAATTTTTAAGATTTAGACCTTTATCTATAAAATGAAATTTATTACTGTGAATTTGCTTAAGTAAGATAATTTTTTTAAGTTTAGTTTTAATTTTTTTTTGAACAATTTGAAGATTTTTTAAAACATCTTTTTTATTATCTGAAGATCCAGGACCACAATTTAAACTCTTAAAAATACCTAGAGATTTCCCACCCTTTCTATTAAAGAAAGCGTGCTGTAAATTTTTAAATCTGCTGAGTTTTTTTGACTTAATCAGTTTAAAACCCTAATTTAAATTTATTTTTATGTGTTGTTATTAGCATTACTTTAAACAATTCACCCATTTGATTTTTATCTATAAGCCTTTTTATTCTAAAATAAATATCAGCTTTTTCACTAAATAACATTTTCTTGGACAATATTTCTGCTCTTTCAAGAATACCAAGTTTTGTTAAAAACTCACCTTGAGTAGTATTCATTGTGGTAAGTGAGCTTAATTCTTTAACTATACTATTTATCAAATTGAAACTTAAATTATAAGTAATATCAGAATTACCAAACCCCTCTAGCACATCACAATATTTATGTTTCGATACAGCCTGCAGGGTATTTTTCATTTTTTTATCAATATACGCATAATCTATTATTAAAATTCCACCATTATTATGCTTAATCTTATTGTTAATACTTTTTAAGTATTCAGTTGATTGTGGTGAATACTCAATAAAGTTCTGTTGTTTTGCAATTTTAAATTTAATTTTATTTTCAAATTTTTCCATATCAAAAGGAACATCGAAATATTCAAATTTATTATTAAAAAATCTAACATATCTTTCAAACCATTCCCCCTTTTTCTTAATGAATTGCTTAATAGGCAAAGCGTCAAAAAATTCGTTTGCTAAAAAGATACATGGTAAATTATCTAATTCGCTTAAATCATTTAACCACTGAATATTTTTTTTATTGATATTAACTTTTTGTTTTTTCTTAAGTAATTTGCTTCTTTCTAAAATCTTAATACGACAAGAATTTTTAAATATTGGAAACTTATCAAAGGTATTAACTAAAACTTTCATCATTTCACCATTACCAGCACCTAACTCAATTAAATTAAACTTTTCAGGGCAACCTAGATTTTGCCAAAATGAAACTACCCAAATTGCAATCATTTCTGAAAATAATACCGATATGTTAGGTGAAGTTATGAAATCACCCTTTTTGCCAAAGGGATTTTTTTTCATGTAGTAGCCAGATGTTTTGTTATAAAGAGATTCCTCTATAAACTTATCTAAAGTAAACGTGTCATTATCCTTAATTTTCATTTTTTTAAGGATAAAAGATAAGCCCCAGTCATGAAAAAAAGAATACTTATCAATTGGCCTAATGTTAGATTTAAAACCAAGTAACCGATTTGAGGATCTGGAGATCTAAAAAATTCTATAAAAAATCTAAATAGAGAATAAAAGATTAGGAATAAAGCAGAGATTTTTCCAGGTACTCTTAAATAATCTTTTTTAAAAAAATACCCAAGTACAAAGAAAAGAATTATTCCTTCAAAAAAAGCCTCATATAATTGAGAGGGGTGTCTTTTGATATTATCTATTAGAACAAATTGAACTGACCAAGGAAGGTCTGTGGCTCTCCCATAAAGCTCTGAGTTTATGAAATTGGCAATTCTACCGAAAAAAATTCCAATTGGAGCAGATAGGGCAACTAAGTCTAAAAATATAAACGAATTTGTATTGTGTTTTTTTGAGAACAATATTGATGCAATTATAATTCCAATTAAAGCACCATGAAATGACATTCCTCCATTCCAAACCATCAATATTTCAATAGGGTTATCTAAATAATATTTTAGATTATAAAATAAAGTATATCCAAGCCGACCCCCCAAAATCATACCTATAATAAGATAGGTTATGAAGTCATCAAATAACTGAAAAATATGAGGTTCTTTGATTAATTTTTTTTTACAATACAGCCAACCAAGTGCAATACCGATAATATAAGCCAAGGAATACCATCTGATTTCTAATGAAAATATTTGAAAAGCAACTGGGTCAAAATTATTAATAAACATTTTTAAAAAACTACGTATAAAGTATATTAATTTTATAAACGAATATATGACAAAATCAAAATTTGTAATTGATAAATTAACAAAGCTATTTGAACAAGGGCTAATTTCTTATAAAGATTTAAGTTCTGAAATCATAAATGTTTTAAGATCTAAAAGAGATGAAATCATTTTTAAAATGAAATTAACTAGCAAAGAAGAAACAGATATATTAATTAAAAGAGTTGAAAATTTAGAAAAAAAAATTAACAAATTAGAAAAAAAACGTCCAAATAAAAAATCTACAAAGGTAAAAAAATCTTAACTCTAAGGCCGTTTAAAGGAGATTTTTCTAATAAAATATTTCCTCCATGGGATTTGATTATGTCAGATGTAATTGACAATCCAAGACCAACACTAGATTTCGAGTTCCCTCTACTTTTGTCTACTTTATAAAATGGTTTGAAAACATTCTCTAACTCTTCTTTAGGAATACCAACTCCATCATCATCAATAGTAATTATTATGTTACTGTCTTTTTTTGATAGATGAAAATTTATATTTTCAGCATATTTAATTGAATTATCAATTAAATTATTTAAAGATCTTTGTATTAAATTCTTTCTTCCATTCATATAAACTCTTGGAATTATTTCTTTAGTTATTTTATCATTATTATATTTATCTATTGTGATTTCGATTAATTCAGAAATATCAAAAGTTTCATCTTTTTCTAAATAAGATGAACTTGTAAATTGCAGATATTCATTAAGCATTTTTTCCATTTCATCTATATCTAAAGACATTTTTTTTGATAAATCTTTATCTTTCATAAAAGATAGCTGAAGTTTTAGTCTTGTTAAGGGTGTTCTTAAATCGTGACTTATACCAGATAACATTTCAGACCTTTGATTTAGGTGTCTCATTATTCTTTTTCTCATTTTATCAAATTCCAAACCTGCTTGTCTGATCTCTAAGGCTCCTGATGGTCTGTACTCATCAATATTTTCTCCTTTACCAAATCTTTCTGCAGCTTTAGCTAGGTTTATAATTGGCCTTGTTTGATTTTTCAGAAATAGTATGGCTATAGTTATCATTAGTAGGGCAGGTAGGGTGATCCATAACGCAAATATTCTAGCAGATGAGCTTGCCACCCTATTTTTTGGGATAAAAAATTCGAAGTAACCGTCGTTATGTTTAATATTTATATGAATAAGTTCTTTGTAACTCGTTGTATCGAACCAATAATTCTCAGTACCCATATTAGATTTTAGTTCTCTTCTCAGCGTTCTATCTATTGGGCTAAACCATCTTTCTTTTTGAGGTTTTTCAAATGAATCATCTTTTTTAAACTCAACATTAAGATCTAAATAAATTGAGAATAAGCCTGACAGGTCGTTATTATTATATTTTCCATTATCGTAAGCTGCTATGAATGTTTTCATCTCACCGATCAATGCTCTTGTCATACCTTTATTTGTTTTAATCCAAAGACTATCAAAAAAAACAATTGTTATGACTACTTGAAGAACAATTATTGGTACTGCTACGATTAATAAAGCTCTATAAAATAATCTTTTGGGTAGTAAATTTTTTATAAAATTATTCAATCCATAAAACATAACCAGCACCTCTTAAAGTTTGTAAGTATTTTGGATTTTTTGGGTCTATTTCTATTTTTTTTCTAAGTCTTGTAATTATTACATCTATAGATCTTTCTTTATCAAGATCAGTTAGTTTGCCAATATCCTCTCTTGAAAAAGTTTTGCCAGGATTGTTAATCATTTTTTCTAATATAATTTTTTCAGTACTATTTATTTTATATTCAGTATCATTTTTAATGATTAAAAGTTTGTTAAGATCAATTTTAATATTATCAAAGGTTATAATTCTTTTTTCATCATTTTTTTTTGTTTTATTTAAAATATTTTTTATTCTTAAAGTAAGTTCTTTTGGCTCAAAAGGTTTTGGTAAATAATCATCAGCACCTATCTCTAGGCCTTCAACTCTATTTTCAGCTTCCCCTTTAGCTGTTAATAAAATTATAGGGGTATCAATCTTAGATTTATTTTGCTTGATAAAATCAAGGCCACTTTTGCCTGTCATCATTACATCCAAGACAATTAAATCAAATTTAATTATTGAAATTTTTTCTTCAGCATTTTCTGCACTATCTGATGTAGTAACCAAAAAGTTATTTTCATTTAAATATTGTTTAATTAGAGATCTAATTCCCTCATCATCATCTACAACTAAAATGTGGGCTACAAAATCATTCATTAATTATTTTCTTTAAAACATTGTCAAAGTTTAGAACTTGATCAGAACTTGAATTTAAAAGAGCATTATAAATTCTTTTTTTTTGTGTCGAAAATATTTCATCAAAAATTTTTTCTCCTTTTTCATTTAAAAAAATGTGTTTTACTCTTGTGTCTTGTTGATCTTTTTCAAAAAAAACAACATCAAGTTTAATTAAATCTTTTAAAACTCTATTTAAACTCTGCTTGGTAACCTTTAACTTCTTTAATAGATCGGAAATTGTAATCCCCTTATACATTGATAATAGATGTAAAACTTTGTGGTGAGCTATACCTATAGAGTATTTATCTAAGGTTTTCTTGGCATCTGAAAAAGATTCACGATAACTTGTAAATAACTTTTCAATCAACTGCTTTAACTGAGTGTCCTTTAAATATAAAAGTTCTTTCATTATGGGTAAGTTATATTGACATATTATAGATACAAAGATAATTTTAGGAAAAAATTTAAATTATTTCATACATGATACCCTACGATAAAAGATCTGGTAAAATCTGGTATAATAACGAGCTTGTTGATTGGGCTGATGCAAAAATTCATATTTTAAATCATGGATTGCATTATGCTAGCTGTGTATTTGAAGGAGAAAGAGTTTATGACGGATCAATATTCAAATTAGAAGAGCATACTACAAGACTTTTTTATTCAGCTAAAAGAATGGGAATTACAATGCCATATTCAGAAACAGAAATAAATGATGCATGTAATAAAATTATTTCAGTTCAAAATATAAAAGATGGCTATGTAAGACCAATGGCCTGGAGAGGTAGTGAAATGATGGCAATCTCTGCACAACAAACAAAAATTCATGTTGCTGTAGCAACCTGGGATTGGGGTTCTTATTTTGATCCAAAATTAAAAGTTAATGGGATTAAATTAAATATTTCAAACTGGAGAAAGCCAGCGCCAAATACAATACCGTGGGACACAAAAGCATCAGGCTTATATATGATCAACACCTTGTCAAAACATGAAGCAGAACAACAAGGTTATACAGATTCTTTAATGCTGGATTATGAAGGAAATGTTGCAGAGGCAACTGGAGCAAATATTTTTTTTAAAGATAAGAATGGAGAAATACACACTCCAATTCCAGATTGTTTTTTAGACGGAATAACAAGAAGAACAGTTATTGAGATTGCTAAATCTAAAGGAATTAAAATTAATGAGAGAAAAATTAAACCAGAAGAACTAAAAGATTTTGTTGGTTGTTTTTTAACTGGGTCAGCTGCAGAAGTAACACCAGTATCATGTATTGCAGATAATCAATTTAAAGTTTGTGAAACTATAATTGATTTGAATGAAAGTTATCAAGCTTTAGTTAGAAAAAAATAGATTATTTACTTTTTATTATCCTCAGACATTGCATGGTCAATGCCTTTTCTTAAATACTCATAACCAGTATATAGAGTTAAAAATGCAGAAAGCCAAAGCAGGATTATGCCAATAGTTTGAGCATTATAATCTTGAAAATTTAAAATTTTATTACCAGTTTCACCTGTCAGTAAAAGAGCTATGGCAACCATTTGTAAAAAAGTTTTTAATTTTGCTAAATTAGTTACTGGTAATTTAATTTGCCCTCTAGCTAGAAACTCTCTTAAGCCTGAAATTAGTATTTCTCTTGTAAGTATTATAATTGCAGCAATAACCTCATAATGTTTAATTGTTCCACTCATAACAAGCAATATAAGTGCAGTAGCAACAATAATTTTATCTGCTATAGGATCAAGTAATTCACCTAACTTAGACTCTTCGCCCATCATTCTTGCCAACATTCCATCCAAAAAATCAGTAAATGAAGCAATTACAAACAATACGCATGCAGTTAAGTCACCGTAAAAACCAGGCAAATAAAATGCTAGAACAAAAAAGGGTACAATTATTATTCTACCAATTGTTAAAATATTTGGAATTTTTTTAAGCATAATTATTCGTGAAAAAAGTTATATATCTTTTTTGCAACTTTTTCCTCAACACCTTCAACTGATTTAATCTCATCAAAACTAGCAGATTCTACAGATCTAGCAGAGCCAAAGTGGTTCAATAAGGCTCTTTTTCTAATCGATCCAATACCATCAATTTGATCTAATAATGATTTTGTAATTCCTTTTGCTCTTTTTGCTCTATGAGAGGTGATAGCAAACCTATGTGCTTCATCACGCAGTCTCTGCATAAAGAAGAGAGTGGGGTCATTCTTATCAAATTTAAATGAATTTCCTTTATAGAAAAAAGTTTCATCACCACTATTTCTTAATTTACCCTTAGCAATAGCAATCATAGGAAGATCATGTAAGCCAAATTCATCCAATACTTCTTTGGCAGATGAATATTGACCTTTACCACCGTCGATTAAAATTAAATCAGGAAGAGTTAAATAATTTCCTTTTTCTAGCATTGCTCTTTTAAATCTTCTTGTAAGAACTTCTTTTAACATTGCAAAATCATCTTGTTCAGCACCCTTTGTCTTGATGTCAAATTTTCTATATCTTTTTTTAACAAATCCTTCATTTCCAAAAGTAATCATAGCGCCCACGCTATTGGTTCCTGAGATATGGCTATTATCATAAACCTCAACTAAGTTTAGGCCATTTTTAAGATCAAATTTTTTAGCCACACCTTCAAATAAATTTTTGTTATTATTTGTTTCATAAATTTTTCTATTAAGTGACTCTTTGGCATTTTTTTCTGCCATAGCAATCACTTTAGCTTTAGTTCCTTTTTTTGCTATATTAATAGAAATTGTACTACTTTCTTTTTTACTTAATGTTTCTTCAATTAATTTCCTGTCCTCAATTTCTGTATTAATAATAATTAATTTTGGAACATTCTTATTTTCATAAAATTGCATCAAGAAGGAGGACATTATTTCAGATATGTCTTGGTCAGGATCATGTTTTGGAAAATAAGCTTGGTTGCCCCAATTTTGTTTGGATCTGTAAAAAAATACCTGAATACAGGTTTTGCCAGATTCTTTATAGGCAGCAATTACATCAGCATCAACTAGATTGGCTTCATTAATTCTTTGTGACGATTGAATTATATTTAAGGATTTAATTCTATCTCTAAAAATAGAAGCTCTTTCAAAATCCAGCTTTTCGCTGGCTTCCTCCATTTGTTTAGATAGATTTTTTTGTATATCTCTTGATTTACCCGATACAAACTGAATTGCTTGATCTACTGATTTTTTATAATCTTCTTTATCAATATAATCGACACAAGGACCAGAACATCTTTTTATCTGATAAAGAATGCAGGGTCTTTTTCTATTCTTGAACGTGCTATCATCACAAACTCGAATTTGAAATATTTTTTGAAGCATCTTAATGGTCCAATTTGCAGTTCCTGCTGAAGCAAAGGGTCCAAAGTAAAATCCTTCTTTATCTTTTTTCCCCCTATGTTTTGTAACTTGTGCCCATTGGTCTTTATTACTGATGAAAACAAAGGGAAAAGATTTGTCATCTTTAAGCAATATATTGAATTTAGGTTTATGTTTTTTGATTAAATTAGCTTCTAAAAGAAGTGCTTCACTTTCATTGGCAGTAGTCGTTATCTCTAACTTAAAAGTTTGAGAGAGCATCCTTGCTGTTCTAATGATATGATTTTTTTCAGCTACATAGCTTTTTAATCTATTGGGTAGGTTTTTTGCTTTACCTACATACAAAATCACATCTTTATGATCAAGCATTCGATAAACTCCAGGACTTTTAGGAATTAATGGGAGCTCTTTTCTAATTACGTCTTTGCCTAATTCAGAGCTTTTCATGACTTCTTTTTTTGGTAATTTGGATACCAACAGAGGCACATTCTTTTATAATTTCTAATTTTTCAATTTGAAGCATAATTTTTCCAATTCGTTTATCTTTAAATAATACATCAAAAACATCTTCAGCAAGTGTTTCTAAAAAATTATAATGTTTCTTTTTTGCAAGTTTTGTAATTAATTTTACAACCTGACCATAATTAACAATTGATTTAATATCTTTGTCATTTGTTGGTTTTCTATCTTCATAATCAATCTCTAAACTAAATTTTACTTTTTGGGTTTTGTCTTTTTCAAAATCATAATAACCAAGCTTTAAATCTAGAGTTAATTCTTTAATAAGAATTTTTTTTTCGTAATTAAATAAACTTTTATTTTTATCTATTTTGACAATATTTAAATTATTTTTTTTCATTCTTTTCCAATTACATCTGGTGTTTGCCAGTTTAAACTTTGTCCACTATCTATTGCTATTACTTGACCTGTAATTGAACTGTTTTTGATAAAAAAGTCAACAGCAGAACATATGTCTTTTACATTTACCTGCTGTTTTAAAGGGGTTGCTAAGTACTGCTTTTTAAAATGCATGTCAGTTTGTCTTTTATTTTTAATAGTTGGTCCAGGTGCAATTCCATTAACTCTTATGTTTGGAGCTAATTCCATAGCACTAGTTTTTGTTAGTGTGTAAAGCCCTGTTTTACTTAAAGTGTAAGAAAAGAAAAAGGGAGTTAACTTAAAAACTCTTTGATCTATTATATTTATAATATTGTTGTTTTTACCCTTAACATTTTTTGAAAATTCTTTTGTAAGATATGCAGGTGCTTTTAAATTTACATCAATATGTTGGTTCCAACTTTTAGAAGAAAAATTTTTAAGACTGTCATTTTCAAATAATGAAGCATTATTAACTAAACAATCAAAGTATTTTAATTTTAACTTTGAGAATTTTATAATTTTTTTTAAATCTTGTTCTTTTGCAAGGTCACCTTTTACCAAGTAAACTTTTGTTTTATTTTTTGACAATTCCTTTTGTAATTTTTCAGCTTCAGATTTAGACTTATTGTAATGAATAACCATTTCAACTCCTGGACCTGAGAGTTTCTTTGCAATAGCAGCACCCATTCTTGTTGCGGCTCCAGTGATAATTATTTTGTTTGCTTCCATTTTTTCTTACCTTTTTGTGCTCTTGTACCAGGTAAGCCCATTGTTGATCTACCTTTTGGATATGTTCTATTTTCTTGGTTATAGTGTTTTATTTTTGGGTTTAAAACAATTTCTAACTCTGATGCTTCTAAATTTCTTATTTCATCTCTAATTTTACCAGCTTCTTCAAATTCAAGGTTTGTGGCTGCATCCTTCATTCTTTTGTTGAGCATCTTTAAGTGTTTCTTTAAATTTCCACCAATATTGTCTCCAGTACCTACTTTTAAATAATCCTTATCATAAACGTTCTGCAACACATCGCTGATTTCTTTCTTAATAGAAACAGCATCAATATTATGCTTTTTATTATAGGCAACTTGAATTGCTCTTCTTCTATCCGTTTCTTGAATTGCTTTTTTTATACTTTTAGTTTCTTTATCTGCATAAAGAATAACTCTTCCTTCTAAGTTTCTTGCAGCCCTTCCAATAGTTTGAACTAAAGAAGTTTCAGATCTTAAAAATCCTTCTTTATCAGCATCTAAAATTCCAACTAATGCACACTCTGGAATATCTAGTCCTTCTCTTAAAAGGTTAATTCCCACTAAGACATCAAAAACACCAAGCCTTAAATCCCTCATGATTTCTATTCGCTCCAGTGTATCAATATCTGAGTGTAAATATCTAACCCTAATACCATTTTCATGAAAATATTCTGTTAAATCCTCAGCCATTTTCTTAGTCAATGTAGTAACCAAAACTCTAAAATTTTTATCTATTGTTTTTTTGCACTCATGCATCAAGTCATCAACTTGATTTTTGGCAGGTTTTATTTCAACTGGTGGATCAATTAGACCAGTAGGCCTTATTATTTGTTCAACAAATTTACCCTTAACTTGTTCTAATTCCCAAGGACCAGGCGTTGCTGATACAAAAACTGTTTGGGTTCTCATTGCATCCCATTCTTCAAATTTAAGAGGTCTATTGTCCATGCAAGAAGGTAATCTAAAACCATATTCGGCAAGATTACTTTTTCTAGATCTATCTCCTTTGTACATACCATTTAATTGAGGAACTGTTACGTGGCATTCATCTACAAAAATAAGAGTGTTGTCAGGAAAGTATTCAAATAGAGTGGGAGGTGGTTCTCCTGGTTTTCTTCCAGATAAAAAACGAGAATAGTTTTCAATACCAGCACAAGACCCTGTTGCTTCTATCATTTCTAAATCAAACTTAACTCTTTCTTCTAATCTTTGTGCTTCAAGTAATTTATTTTGTTCTTTGAATTTTTTTAAAGTTACTTCTAATTCTCTTTTAATTTTAATGATTGCTTGCTCAATAGTTGGTTTGGGCGTGATATAATGACTATTAGCATAAACTTTTATTACATCTAAATCTTGTATTAGATCTCCTGTTAAGGGATCAAATTCTTCTATTTTTTCTAGTTTGTCGCCAAATAAACTTAATCTCCATGCTCTATCTTCAAAGTGTGAGGGAAATATTTCAAGATATTCTCCTCGAGCTCTAAAAGTTCCTCTATAAAAACTCTGATCATTTCTTTTGTATTGTAAATTTACTAAAGTTTTTATTAGTTGCTCTCTGCTGTATTCATAATCTTTCTTTAAACTCAACGTCATCTTGCTGTACGCCTCAACAGAACCCAGACCATAGATACAAGAAACACTTGCAACAATAATTACATCATCTCTCTCTAATAGTGATCTAGTAGCTGAGTGACGCATACGATCAATTTGTTCATTAATAGATGCTTCTTTTTCAATATAAGTGTCAGACCTTGGTACATAGGCCTCAGGTGTATAGTAATCATAATAAGATACAAAATACTCAACGGCATTGTCTGGAAAAAAAGATTTCATCTCTCCATAAAGCTGTGCAGCTAGTGTTTTGTTAGGAGCAAGTATTAGAGCTGGTCTATTAGTTTTTTCAATTACTTGGGCCATTGTAAAAGTTTTTCCAGAACCTGTTACACCAAGCAAAACTTGGTTTAATTCTTCTTTATTTGCACCCTTAACTAATTGTTTTATTGCTTCTGGCTGATCACCAGCAGGTTTAAAATCTGTAACAAGTTTAAATTTTTTTCCACCTTCTAGTTTCTGGTGAATTTCAGGATTTTTACTCTGTATATCTGTAATTAAATCTTGATAAGTATTTTGCATTATCTATAAAACTATTAGAATAAAAATATATTTCAATGAGCATTATATCAGACAGTCTAAAAAAGATTAAACCATCGCCAACTATTGCTGTAACTCAAAAGGCAAGAGAGTTAAAAGCTGCTGGAAAAGACGTTATAGGTTTAGGAGCAGGAGAGCCTGACTTTGATACACCAGATAATATCAAACAAGCGGCTATAAAAGCCATTAATGACGGTGATACCAAATATACAGCCGTTGATGGAACTGCTGCCTTAAAAGATGCCATTGTTAAAAAATTTAAAAGAGAAAACAATTTAGACTACACAACTGATCAAATCACAGTTGGTGCTGGTGGAAAACATGTAATTTATAATGCCATGATGGCAACCCTAAATGAAGGGGATGAGGTTATAGTTCCTGCGCCTTATTGGGTTTCTTATCCTGACATGGTTTTATTAGCTGGTGGAACTCCAATTATTTTAGAGTGTAATGAAAAACAAGGATTTAAAATTAATCCAGCTGAATTAGAAAAATCTATAACACCAAAAACAAAGTGGATAATATTAAATTCACCATCAAATCCAACAGGTGCTTGTTATACTGAAAGTGATATTAAAGAAATCGCAGATGTTTTAGCAAAACATCCTCACGTGCATATTTTAAGTGATGATATTTATGAGCACGTAACATACGAAGGTTTTAAATTTTTTACTATTGCACAAATTGATAGCTTGAAAGAAAGAGTTCTTACAATGAACGGTGTAAGTAAAGCTTACTCAATGACTGGCTGGAGAATAGGGTATGCGGCTGGTCCTAAAGAAATTATTAAAGCAATTGCTAAAATACAATCGCAATCAACAACAAATCCATCTTCAATTAGTCAAGCTGCAGCTGTTGAAGCATTAAATGGAACTCAAGATTTTATAAAAGAGAGAGCAACTTCATTTCAAGAGAGAAGAAACTTTGTTGTTAAAGCATTAAATGAAATAGATGGAATTGAATGTTTAAATCCAGATGGAGCATTTTATGTTTTCCCAAGCTGCAAAGGGTTAATTGGAAAAAAAGATACAAGTGGCAAAGAACTTAAAACAGATACTGATTTTGTTCAGTCTTTATTAGAGAATAGTGGTGTAGCAGTTGTTCAAGGTTCTGCATTTGGTTTAGAGGGTTTCTTTAGAATATCTTACGCAACCTCTATGGAAAATCTTAAAAAAGCTTTAGAAAAAATATCTTCTTTTTGTAAAAGTCTTAACTAGGTTTTTGCTTTCCCCACATCTCAAAATATTTACCTTTTTCTAGCAATAAACTCTCATGCGTCCCTTGTTCAATAATAGTACCCTGATCAAGAACAATAATATTATCAGCATTTGCAGCTGTAGATAGTCGGTGAGCAATTATTAAAGTTGTTTTACCTTTAGAGACATTTTCTAGATTTTTTTGAATTTCTTTTTCTGTACTAGTATCTAATGCAGATGTCGCTTCATCAAAGAAAAATATTTTAGGATTTTTTAGAATAGTTCTTGCAATAGCAACTCTCTGTTTCTCTCCACCAGATAATTTCAACCCTCTTTCTCCTACAATTGTTTCATAACCATCTGGTAAAATTGTTATAAAATCATGTATATCTGCATTTTGTGCAGCACTAATAACCTCCTCTTTAGTAGCACCAGTATTACCGTAAGCTATATTATAATAAATTGTGTCATTAAATAAGACAGTGTCTTGTGGGACTACACCAATAATTTTTCTTAAAGAGTTTTGAGAAATTTTATTTACATTTGTATTGTTAATAAAAATATTTCCCTCTTTTGGATCATAAAACTTGAATAACAGTCTACTTATTGTTGATTTACCAGCACCAGTTGGTCCTACGATGGCTACTTTTTTTCCATTAGGAACAGTAAATGAAATATTTTTAATGATAGTTCTTCTTATATCGTAATCAAAACTAATGTTTTCAAATCTAATTTCTGCATCGTTACTTTGGGGTATATCATCAAGATCATCATTTGTTGTTGGGGCAACCTCTAATAAGCTAAACATGTTTTCCATATCAGTCAGTGCTTGCCTAATTTCTCTATAAACAGAACCTAACCAATTCAATGGCTGATATAATTGGAGCATGTAGGCATTAATTACAACAAACCCACCAATATTAATCTCTCCACTTTTGATCCCATAAACTGACATCACCAACATAATAGTAATACCCACCATTATGATAAATGTTTGGGCTATGTTTAATAGTGAAAGAGAATGTCTACTTTGATTTGCTGCTAACTCATATTCTTCTAATGATTGATCAAGTCTATTAGCTTCAAAGGCTTCATTGTTAAAATATTTAACTGTCTCAAAGTTCAATAAACTATCAATCATCTTAGTGCTAACATCGTTATCAGCTTGGTTCATTCTTTTTCTAAATACATTTCTCCATTCAGTAATCTTAAAAGTTAAGAAAGAATAAAGGCCAATAGTTACAAGTGTTACAACAGCATACCATGGGCCATATAGATAAAATAAAATCCCAGAAACCAAGAACACTTCAAAGAAAGTAGGAGCAATATTAAACAAGACATATCTTAGGAGAAAATCTATTCCTTTAGTTCCTCTGTCTATATATTTTGCTAGTGCACCTGTTTGTCTATTTAAATGAAATTGTAAGGATAGATTGTGAAGATGTTGGAACATTGTCAAAGATATTTGTCTAATAGAATGCTGGGAAACTTTTGAAAATAAGGCGTCTCTAATTTCAACAAATGTGAAAGCAATTACTCTAGTTACACCATAGCCAACTACTAAAGCTATTGGTACCAGCATAAATAAATTAATGCCTGAACTTAATTCTGTCAGAGAGTTTACCGCACTACCCAATACTAAAGGAGTGCTAACACTTGCTATTTTTGCTAAAACTAAAGCAACAACTGCAAAACTAACTCGTATCCTTAAATCTTTTCTTTTTTTAGGCCACAAATAAGGAAGCAACAGTTTAAAAGTCTTAATGTATTTACCCTTTTTCACAATCTAGATATAACTGATTAGTAATAATTTGTTACAAGCAAATTAGACTTTATAATGAATTAAAAAATGATATTTAAACTAAAAAAGCAATAAGGAGATATAAATGTTAAGTGTATATTTGGCAGGTGAAATTCACAGTAATTGGCGAGAAGAAATTATTCAACTTTGTGAAAAAGAGAAATTAGATGTTAAATTTACATCTCCCGTAACTGATCATGAGGCCTCTGACAATTGTGGTGTAGAAATTCTAGGAGCTGAAGAAAAAAATTTTTGGAAAGATAGAAAAGGCGCTAATATTAATTCCATTCGAACTAAGAAATCTATTCAAGATTGTGATGTAATTATTGTTAAGTTTGGAGAAAAATTTAAGCAATGGAATGCAGCTTTTGATGCGGGTTATGCTACAGCACTTAATAAATCTATGATTGTTATTCATAACGATGATCATCAACATGCTCTTAAAGAAGTGGATGGCTCTGCTGCTGCTGTTGCTTCAGATCAAAAACAAGCTTTTCGTATATTGAAATATATATTGGAAGGTTCCTTAAAGTAATGAAAACAGCTTTGTTATTTGGCTCATCTGGCTTAGTTGGAGGGCATCTTCTTAATCAATTAATTAAGGATATTAATTATTCTAAAATAAAATTATTTGTTCGTTCAGTTCCTGAAATTAGCGATCCAAAAGTAGAGATTATTAAGACTGATTTTAGTAATTTACAAAATCACAAAGAAGACATCAAAGGAGATGATTGTTTCGTTTGTATTGGTACAACAAAAAAAAATTCACCTGATAAAGATGAATATAAAAGGGTTGAACTTGATATTCCTAAAGAAATTGCAAAAATTGCAAAATCAAATTTGGTTAACTCATTTATTTTTGTCTCTGCATTATATGCAAACCCTAAGAGTTCAGGAGACTATGTAAGATTTAAAGGATTAGTTGAAGAAGAGTTAAAAGAACTTAATTTTCCAAAACTTGGAATAATGAGACCATCTTTTTTAATAGGTAATAGAAAAGAAAAGAGAGCAAGTGAAACAATAGGTATTTTTGTATTTAAGTTACTTTCTCCATTACTTTTAGGTCCTTTAAAGAAAATGAAACCTATTCATTCAGAAACAGTTGCAAGAGCAATGATAGCTGTTATTCAAAATGATATTCAGCAAACTATTTTTGAGTCTAACGAGATATCAGAAATAAGTAGTTAGTATTTTTAAACTAATCCAAGTCTAATTACTGAGTTCCCAGCATCTACAATACTATCTTTTGCAGGTTTAAATTTCATACCCAATAAATCTTCAGAATATGAAGTATCAGTCTGCATTAAAATGCCAAGATCAGGCAACATAATCTTTACAGAAGAATCTAAGTAACCGATCAATTTAACCATAAAATTTGGCATTTCTTTTTTTGGAAGTTTTTTTGCATACTTTGGAAATGCTTCAGCCATAATTTTAGAAACTTCGAGCATTTTTTTTACTTCTGAACCAATAATTAAACGTCTTCCATTAACCTTGGGATTTTTTATAGATAAAACATGCGCTCTTGCTACATCTTTTACATCAGAAATTAATATTCCAAAATTTGGCGCCATAGGATATTTTCCTTTAAGGAAAAGTTCAACATAGCTAGTTGAGGTATTTGTTTTTTTATCTAAAGCATCACCAAAAACTCCTCCTGGATTAATGACAGTTAATTTATCTCTCAATCCTTTGCTTTCCATTAATTCCCATGCAGCTTGTTCAGCTTTAGTTTTTGATACAATGTAGTCATACGATCCACTCCAATCAGTATCTGACCAATCGTTTTCCCCAAAAGTATATGGATTTGTTCTATTAGGTTTTTTAAACATAGCAGCTATTGACGAAGTAAGAATTATTTTTTCAACATTAGCTTCTATACCAGCATTTAAAACTCTTAACGCCCCACCTTTAGCAGCTGGAACTAAAGCTTCTCTATTTCTTGAACTTTTCATAGGGTAGGGAGAAGCAGTATGTATAATATATTTACAATCTTTAGCAGCCTCAACCCAACCATCATCTTTTAATAAGTCCAATTCAACAAATGATAATTTATCTGTTGAAACATATTCGCTTAGAGTTTTCTTTGTTTTATCTAATGAATTTTGGCTTCTAACAGTTCCTAAAACTTCATATCCAGAATTTAATAATTCAATTGCTATATGTTTTGCTATCCAGCCGCTTATTCCAGTTAATAATACTTTATTTGTCATTTTGTTGTTCCTTTTAATTAAATTTTTGTTTTGATACATATGGACATAAATAATCTTTTATCAACTAATTATAAGCTTACTAGTCACTTCAAAGTTACTTAAATCATGACTGGTCATTTTTTGTTATTAGTTTACAAAAAAGATGTG
>OJCA01000100.1_pt1 | contig 17071 bp, 17 predicted proteins | sample 1591551 | NCBI WGS metagenome assembly OJCA01 (sample SAMN05416738, study PRJEB24817) | seawater metagenome | isolation source: Sea water | place: Canada:Atlantic | collected 2013-07 | reverse complement strand
ATAAGAGACAGATCTTCTGCTATAATTGCAGGACTTTTACCACCTAATTCTAAAGTCACAGGAGTTAAATTTTTAGCTGCAGCTTGGTAAATAATTTTTCCTACCTGTGGACTGCCAGTAAAAAATATTTTATCGAATTTACTTTTTAATAGCGTTGTTGTTTCTGAAACACCACCCTCTACAACTTTTAAAAACGCAGAATCAAAATTTTCATTGATTAAATTTGCCATTAAAGCACTTGTCTTTGGAGCCATTTCACTTGGCTTTACAATTACAGTATTTCCAGCAGCTATCGCTGCAATTACAGGAGCTAATGTTAATTGATATGGATAGTTCCATGCTCCAATTACCAAACAAACACCTAATGGCTCAGGAATGATATAACTACGGGCGGGAAAATTAAGCATATTGGTTCCTACTCGCTTCGTTCTTGACCATTTACGAACATTTCTTTTAGCTTCTTTTATATCCTGATACAGCAAAGCTAATTCAGTAACATAGGTGTCAAATTTAGATTTCTTAAAATCTTCATATATCGCTTGATACAATAAATCTTCATTCGATTTTAAAAGCGCTGCTACTTTATTAAGTTGGGCTAAACGAAATTGAATTGCTTTCGTTTTATGGGTATAAAAAAATGTCCGTTGTTTAGAAACTATATCATTCATAACTAACTATTTAATGAATCACTAAAATACTACTTCATTAACAAACAATCAATAAAATCAGTAAGCATATGAAATAATAACCCAACAGAAAGGATTCTAAATTTCTTAAAATAAAATAATATTAAATAAATTGCAATCGCATAATAGGAATGTAATACATGAAAATTAATACTACAACGATTAGCAACATAAATTGGACTTGACAGTAAATGATCTACATCCACTAACATGGTTGCAATCATAATAAGCCAAGCTTTTTTCCATTGTTCTCTAAAAAATACCCATGCAATTAGGCCAGGTACCAAAAAATGTAATGTGTAGTGTATTATAAACTGAAGCATTGACTACTTCCTTCCCCTGTTTAAAACCCGATACTCTTCGTAACATTCACTAATAGCATCTAATATCTGAAGATCGTTTGCAGTCCTAATAAAGTTTTCTGAATAACTACAATTATTTAGTATTTCATCAATATCAACTCTTTCTAATTGCAATACCGCCATTAAAGTCTCTCTATCATATTTAGACTGAAGCAAGTTCCTTATCTCGTTATCATCTTTCATTTTACGCATTTTACTCATTTGTCTTGGTCGTTTTCCAAAAACATTGTAGAGAAAATCTGCTGGATTAAATATGGAGTTTAACACTTTAGTTACAGACCCAGGCTGAGATTGACCTCCTTCATAACCTCCTCCAACTCCTGCGATTCGATAACGATGATCATCATAAATAGGTATTAACTTAGCATCTACTTCTATATATCCTGTTAACTGAATAGGCCTTAAGATTACCTCTTCTAAAGCGATACTTAACTCGGTCATTTTAATTTTAATCTCACCAAATTTTAACCAGTCATTAGTCACCCTAACACGAATAGATTTAAAGCCTAAATATGAAAAATACAAGGTGTCATTTACTTCTGCTTTCATTACAAATGTACCTTCATCGTTAGTTAAAGCACCTTTTACAGTATTTAAATTAACAACGTGTACATTTTCTAATATTAGATTGTTTGAGGCATTTAAAACCTTTCCATTAATCATTGAAGATAGTACAACAGAGTCTTTCTTTTTTTTAGCAGGTTCATCTTGAGACCATCCTAAAACAGTCACAAAACACAATAGTAATAAACAATATTTTTTCATAGAGGTCGCTAATATAACCTAATAGACACCAATTTTAAACCAAAGTTTTTATAATAACAAAAAATTAAGATTTAATCTCTACGTCTTCTACCTCCAGTACCTGAACCTGCAGGTTTATCGCTAGACCTTCGACTTCTTCCTTTAAAACCAGAATTTCCACTATCGCCTCTACCTCTGTCACTACCACCTCTATCACTTCTACCTCCGTCACTTCTTCCACCACCTCTTCTATCATCTCCGCTTCCACTGCTTCTTCTATTATCTCTTCTGTCACCGCCACCTCTTCTATCTCCTCCACGGCTTTTAAATCCTCCACGGCTTCCACCGCGATCGCGATCTCTTCCTCCACGTTTTCCTCTACCGGTGTCTTTTGAAATTTCTACAGATACTCTTCTTCCTTCAAGTTCAAAATCTTTAAAGAAATCCATTACTAATTCTTGATGCTTTGTATCTGTGTTAAAGAAAGAAAAACTTTCTTTAACATCTACTTTATAAAGATCATCTTGATCAAGATGCAACATTTCTTTTAAGAAATCTTTTAAGCTCATCCAATCAAAATCATCTTTCCCTCCAATATTGATAAAATAACGAACGGTATCCTTAGATCCTTCCGATATATCACCGGCAGTTACATTTAGATCTTTCGCTTTTTTATAATAATTATAGAATCTTGTAAACTCTACAGAAAACACTTTTTTAATCAATTCTTCTTTTGAAAATTCAGCTAATACTTCATTGATATTTGGAAGGTATGCATCGATATCGTGATTAATTTCTGTTTGTTTTATTTTATTTGCTAAATGAAACAATTGAACTTCACAAATTTCCATTCCTGAAGGAACTTCTTTTAAAATAAATTTCTTTTGAATAATTTTTTCTATGGCATGAATTTTTCGGCTTTCACTTTTTGAAGCAATCACTATAGAAATTCCAGTTTTCCCAGCTCTACCTGTACGCCCACTTCGGTGTGTATAGGTTTCCATTTCGTCTGACAACTGGTAGTTTATTACGTGTGTAATATCATCTACATCTATTCCACGTGCAGCAACATCTGTTGCTACTAACATTTGTATTTGTCTATTACGGAAAGATTTCATTACCAAATCACGTTGGTTCTGACTTAAATCTCCGTGTAATGCAGCGGCACTATAGCCATCTTCTATCAATAATTCTGCTACTTTTTGCGTATCTCTTTTGGTACGACAAAATATAACTGAAAATATAGACGGATTTGCATCTGCAAGTCTTTTTAAAGCATTGTAACGATCTCTAGCATTTACTAAATAGTATTCGTGAGATACATTTTCTGCTCCCATATTCTTTCCACCCACTGTAATTTCAACGGGATCATGCATGAATTTTTTAGCGATGTTAGAAACTTCTCTTGGCATCGTTGCACTAAACAACCAAGTGCTTTTGTCGTCTGGGGAATATGAAAGTATTTCTGTAATATCTTCATAGAATCCCATATTCAACATTTCATCAGCCTCATCAAGAACACAATATTCAATTTTTGAAATATCGATCATTCTTCTACCAATCATGTCTTTCATTCTTCCAGGAGTTGCAACAATAATTTGCGCTCCTTTTTTAATGTCTCTGGCTTGATCGCTAATGCTAGCTCCTCCATATACTGCTACCACATTTAATCCTTTGCAATACTTACCGTAGTTTTTAATTTCGTTGGTGATTTGTAAACATAGCTCTCTAGTTGGAGAAAGTATCAACCCTTGTGTAGTACGACTTCCTATATCTATTTTTTGCAACATAGGAAAACCAAACGCTGCTGTTTTACCAGTTCCTGTTTGTGCTAAAGAAACCATATCGGTATCTTTTTCTAGTAAAACTGGGATTGCTTTTTCTTGTACATCAGATGGAGTTGTAAACCCCATATCTTCGATGGCCTTTAGAAGATTTTCTTCCAGACCTAATTCAGCAAATTTGCTCATTATAGTATTTTATTTAATTTATTTGTGTGCTGTTTTAGAAGTATACCCGACAAATAAATCCTATACTACTTCATTCAACACGTCCTCTTCCTGAGGATTTTCAAGCGGCAAATGTAATGCTTTATTTTGGATCTAAGCTTTTGATAAGTGATTGATTAATAAACGAACAGCTTTTCCCCGATGCCCGATTTCACTTTTTTGAGCTAATGTCATTTCAGCGAATGTTTTTTTAAAGCCAATTGCTTGAAATATTGGATCGTATCCAAATCCTGAAGCTCCTTTTTTTTCCTTGGCAATAGTTCCCTTACAAATACCGGTAAAAAGTTCTTTTTTTTCAGATTGGATCAAGGCAATAACTGTTTTAAAATGAGCACTGCGATTGTTTTTGTTATTTAAATTTGCTAATAATTTATCCATATTAGCCTGGGCATCATTAGCGGGTCCAGCATACCTTGCACTATAAACACCAGGTTCATTATTTAGTTCCTGAACTTCCAATCCAGTATCATCGGCAAAACAATCAAAGCCATAATGTTCTTTTACGAAATTTGCTTTTAGCAAAGCATTCCCTTCTATCGTTGAAGAAGTTTCTGGTATTTCATCAAAGCAACCAATATCTGTTAAACTTAACAATTCAATATATGAAGGCATTAAGGCAGATACTTCTTTCATTTTATTTTGATTGTGAGTTGCAAAAACTAATTTCATATCGCAGGAATAATTTATGTAAATAAACAACTTTTAGTACATCTAAAACACAAAAAGAGGTGCAAAGCACCTCTTTTTATTTATATATTTAATTTAATCTTTAGCGATCTGCTCCAGCTAAATCAAAAACTCCTTTATCCATATCTACATGTCCAATGTGCAAGTAAATTTGATCTTCATGCGCTCCATCAGCAAGACTCCAAAAAGCGGTACGTCCTGCTTTGGATTTGTCTGTATCCGCTCTGTCGGCAGTAACAGCAGTAGCAAAATCTACCAAACTATTATAACAACTCCAAACTTCTACATCAGGACCAGAACCCATATAATGGTAACTTACACCACCAGCAATAGAAGCACCACTATCAACATCGGGAGCTATTGCCCAATCAAAAAATGCATTCCCCATGTCAGCCCAATCACCAGAAGAGTTATAACGTCCAACAGACATCACAAAAGGCACATCAAAATTAACATCTTCTTTGCTATAAAGTCCCGTAGTAGTATTAGCTACACGTATTTCATCGCTATGGTTATTCCAGAATGCTGTTAGCTCAGACCATTCATCCATTAATGTTTCTTGTTCCTTTTCACCTGCAGTAGCTTTAATTTTGGCTCTGATATTATCATTGGCTAGGTCGCCATCAGCGAGGTAGTCCTCCATGCTATTGTATTGAGAAACTACTGTAAATGTTTGTCCAGACCCATACCAATGTCTAAAAAGCCATTCTCCAGTCATTGTTCTATTTTCTCCCATAGACATATCAGTAAATTTTTTGAAGAGTTCAACAAATCTTGGAATTTCAGAAACCGACACATCATTGATGTAGGCAATAGATTCATAGACTTGCTTTTCTTGAGTAAAACCTGTAAAAGGTAAAATAGCTAATAATAAAATTGTTACTGTTTTTTTCATTTTAAATGTTTTTAGTTTTTATAAAACTAAACAATTAATTGTAAATAACAAGTGAGAAGGAATTATTTTATTTTATTTTTATACCTTTTTATGATTTTTATGGAGCTTTTCACACTCTTTTTGGCCCAATCTAACTTAATTTCATTTTTTTCTTGTTCTGAAAGCTCCCAATCAACATCAGCATCTTTTAATCTAGTAACTACCGATTGCAATATGATTGCTGCAGATACCGAGATATTTAGACTTTCGGTGAAACCATACATCGGTATTTTTAAATATCCATCAGCAGCATCTAACACAATATCACTTAAGCCTTCCTTTTCCTTCCCGAAGAAAAAAGCTGATTTTTTTAAAATGTCAAAATCTTTTAATTCGGTAGAATTATTATGTGGAGTGGTGGCAATAATCTGATATCCCTTTTCTTTTAAGTTATCAATGCATTCTTTTGTAGAATGATGGCGATGTATGTTCACCCACTTCTGAGCTCCCATTGCAATTTCTCTATCTATTTCTTTACTTATTTTTTCTTCAATTACATGCAAATCCTGAATACCAAAAACATCACAAGATCTCATTACTGCACTGGTATTGTGCATTTGGTAAACATCTTCTGTTGCTATTGTAAAATGCCTCGTGCGTTTAGAAATCACCTCTTCAAAAAGATTTTTTCTTCGTTCTGTTAAAAAAGAAAGTAAGTGTTCTAATAACTGATTATCCAAGATTATTTTTTATTTTTAAAAATCAATTTTTACGAAGATATAAAAACCCTGTAAACACTAGATGATTTAACCTACAAATTAATAATACTCGGTAAAAAGGATAAAATTGCAAGTCCTATTTATACTCGTAATTTTCTAAAAAAAATTTGCTAGAAAAAATTATGAAATAATTAAATGTGCCAAACTTGCACATCAAATTGATTTGAATATTTTTAGGCAACAAACGGAGTACTTTTATAAAAAAATAATTTTTACAGGCAGAAACCCAATTGCACTAACTGTAATCCTAATAAAATAACCATCGATAAAATTAAAAGTATCGGTTAAAAAATCTAAAGGCATAATAGCATACTCTTAAACTTCCTTATCTTTACACCTTTATTTTCCATTGCAAACTGCATGGTAAACTATTCAAAACCATAACTATGTCAACTCACTCATTACAAGCTGTTTCACCTATTGATGGTCGGTATGCTTCCAAAACCAATTCTTTAATCCCTTTCTTTTCTGAAGAAGCGCTGATTAAATATCGTGTTCAAGTAGAGATTGAATATTTTATTGCCTTAGTGGAATTAAAACTACCTCAACTTGCTAGTTTTGACACTTCTTTATTTCCTGAATTAAGAAAAATATATACCACTTTTTCTACTGAAGATGCTCAACGAGTAAAAGACATTGAAACTGTTACCAACCACGATGTAAAAGCCGTTGAGTATTATATTAAAGAAGAATTTGACACCTTAAACCTTAAAGTATATAAAGAGTTTATCCATTTTGGATTGACCTCTCAAGATATTAATAACACGGCCGTTCCATTATCTTTAAAAGATGCGATGAACAAGGTATATGTTCCATCTTTATTGGAATTAAAAAACAAATTAGCTTCCTTAGCTTCCGATTGGGCTGATATCCCAATGCTTGCTAGAACTCATGGCCAACCAGCTTCTCCTACTCGTTTAGGCAAAGAAATAAATGTGTTTGTAGTTCGTATTGAAGAGCAATTCGATTTATTAGACAACATTAAAAGTGCTGCGAAATTCGGTGGAGCAACCGGAAATTTTAACGCTCATAAAGTTGCGTATCCAACTACCGATTGGAAAACATTTGCAGAAAATTTTGTACAAGATAAACTAGGACTTCATCATTCTTTTCCAACTACACAAATTGAGCATTACGATCATATGGCTGCTTTATTTGATTGCTTAAAAAGAATAAATAATATCCTTATCGATTTAGATCGTGATATTTGGACCTATGTGTCTATGGATTATTTTAAACAAAAAATTAAAGAAGGTGAAGTTGGATCTAGTGCTATGCCCCACAAAGTAAATCCTATCGATTTTGAAAACAGTGAAGGTAATCTAGGAATTGCTAATGCTTTATTTGAGCATTTATCAGCAAAACTACCGATAAGTAGGTTGCAAAGAGATTTAACAGACAGCACAGTATTAAGAAACATAGGGGTTCCTTTTGGACATACTTTAATTGCATTTCAATCTACTTTAAAAGGATTGAATAAATTATTATTAAATAAAAACAAATTTGCAGAGGATTTAGAAAATAACTGGGCGGTAGTGGCTGAAGCAATTCAGACCATTCTTCGTCGGGAAGGGTATCCAAATGCTTATGAAGCCTTAAAAGGGTTAACGCGAACCAATGAAAAAATAAATGCACAATCCATCGCTGCTTTTATAGAAACCTTAGAAGTTTCTGAAAGTGTAAAAAAAGAAATGAGAGTGATTACACCTTCTAATTATACTGGGATATAAAAAAAATTGAATTATAAAAAAGACCGACTAAGAATAGTCGGTCTTTTTTATTAAAAATATTCTTCTTTTTACATATTAAAGATCTTTCCTATCGATGTTAGTTTTGATACATCAACATCTCCTTTTTCAATAGCATTCATTAATTTTATCATTTTTGCTGGCTCCATATTATCTCCTAACAACCTAAACAAAGCAAATCCTTTTTCATCGTCACTTGCAAATACGATAATCTCGTCAATTGCATCTTCTTCACCTACGTATTTTAGCGTGGCTTCTTCTTTATTAGAACCAAATATCATTAGCGTTTTATAGCGCGCTTGATCTAAAATATTTTTTAACTCTTCTCTTTTTACTTTATAAGCTTCAATATTCCCTTTTTCTATTGGATATGCAACTACATTTATCTTTTTTACAGTTGCCAAAATATCCTTTTCTTCTTGAGAAAAATTAGCACCATCTGTTTGTAATAAACTTGCTGCTATATCAATTTTTAAAAAAGAATCATCGTCTTGCCTGTCAACAATATAGCGTTGCAAAGATTCTTTATTACTACAGCTAAATAAAGTAAGTGCTGCTAATCCAATTCCTATAACGTATTTTATAAGTATCATATCTTTAGTTTTTCTTATCTAAATTCTTCAACTCTTCGCTACCAGGCATGTTAAGATCGCTTGTAAGCTTTGAAATCTTTTTAAGATCTATGTTTCCTGTTATTTTCATAATTATCGTTCTATCTTCTCCATCAATATTTCCTGTAAGGTGCATTAACAATTCACTTACATAGTTATCGTTTTTACCTTCTTTTGAATAAAACTTGATGTTTTTACCATCGTCTTTTACCCTCATCAATTCAGATAATCCTGGAGATTTTGATAAATAGGTTGCTACGGCAATATCCATTCTTGCTGCTACTTCCTTGTTCTCGGTAGTATAAATCTTGATATTATCTAGATTGTTTACTAATGCTAAATATTCTTTAGCTTCTGGGTCCTTAGATTCTAAATCTAACTGACTCAGAAGTTTAAACATGTTTTTGGTAACTACTACCGAACTTACTTCCCGCTCATCTTCAAATGAGTCGAATGCATCTTGTGCGCTCATTAACATTGGAGCTACTACTATTGCTATTAAAATTGTTAACTTTTTCATATTATTTATTTAATTGATTATTGAATATTATTTATTTTAAAATTCTATTTTTTATTTCTGTAAACTGACCAATAACTGCCAATTCTTGGGTTCCTTCATTAAAACTCTTAGACATGAGCAATAAGGTTGCTCTTGATTTATTGAATTCTGCTAAAGCATGTTGCTCTTCTGATGTCATTTGGTTTCCTGAAAATTGCAAACCAACCACTCCTAATAATATAACTACAGAGGCTGCGATGCTTAACCACCATCTTCTCGAAGTAGTTGAAGCTTGAGGAAATCTAACTTCTCTTTTTGAGATTTCTTTTTGTGCATTTTTTAATCCTACAAATAATCCTTGATAGGCAATTAAATGAGGTGCTATAGTAGCACTTGAAAAATATTCACGAAGTGTTTTTTCTTGGTCTAAGCTTGTTTCACCTTCAAAATAAGAATCTAATAATGCTTCTATTTTAGCTAATTCCATAATTGTATTGTTTAATTAATTGTTCTCTTACTACTTTTCGAGCTCTTGATAATGCTACTCTAATTGCAGTTTCATTTATTTCTAGCATCTGAGATATTTCAGCAAATTCAAATTGTTCAATATCTCTTAACTGCATAATTATTTTTTGTTTTTCTGGTAAGGTCTGCATGATTTTGGTAAGCAATTCAACTCCTTGGTTTGCTTCAATAGCTCTTTCAATGTTTTCGCTGTTTTTATAATTACTATGAACAATTTTTAAATTTGAAGCTTGTTTTGATTTTAATCGATCTAAACAATAATTTTTTGTCATGGTAACTGCAAATGCTTCTGGACTTCTATAATTATCAATTTTATCTCGTACTTTCCATAATTTCAAAAAAACTTCTTGAACGGCATCTTCTGCTTCGTCACTGGAAACCAAAAGTCTTTTTGCCAACCTATATAAAGTATCCTTATAGGGAAGTATGGTATTTAAAAACTCTTTTTGTTCCAATTTGCTTAATAGTTATGCTGTTATATTAAGAAGACGAGCCTCGCTTAATTTTGTTACAAAATATTTTCGATTAACAATAATGTAACTATTTTAGTGGTTTAATCAAATATCGAATATACCCAATCTTATGAAAAAGAAAATCTTATTGTTGTTAATTGCCATTGCTACTTTATTTGTTTCTTGCTTTGAAGATTTAGATGACACTATACAACCCACTTCAGACTTAGATATTGGAAACTTTATTTATAGAGGGCTTAACTACTTTTACCTTTATAAAGCAGACACACCAGAATTAGCAAATGATAATTTTGCTAATCAGGATGAGCTAAATACTTTTTTAAACTCGTTTGAAACCCCAGAAAGCTTATTTGGCTTTTTAAAATCCCCACAAGATCGGTTTAGTTTATTAGTAGACGATTATAATGTACTAGAAGATGCTCTAAATGGAGTTAGCTTAAATAATGGAATGGAATTCGGTTTGGTTTATTATCCCGATGGTAGCAGTAATGTGTTTGGTTATGTGCGTTATGTATTACCAGGAACAGATGCTGCATCTAAAAACTTAGAAAGAGGCATGATTTTTAATAGCATTAATGGACAACAAATAAACGACACTAATTTTTCTGAGTTATTAAGCCTCAATTCCTATGAAATAGCGCTAGCTACTTTTGATGGGATTACCATTACTCCAACTGGAGAAAGTATAGCATTAGTAAAACAACAATATACGGAGAACCCTATACTTATTGCTGAAACCTTAACGGTACAAGGTCAGAAAATTGGTTATTTAATGTACAATGCATTTACGAGGGATTTTGATGCTCAATTAAATGCTGTTTTTGCACAATTTAAAGCAGATGGCATTTCAGACTTAGTCATTGATTTACGATACAATGGTGGAGGTTCTGTTGAAACTGCCATTGATTTATCAAGTATGGTTACTGGTCAGTTTTATAATCAAGTATTTGTAAATGAAGAATGGAATGCAGACCGTCAAGCTGAATATGCAAGTCCTAAGTTATTTAATAACGAAATTTTTACAGGCGAAGCTATTAACAGTCTTAACTTAACAAAAGCCTATGTGCTAACGACCAAAAGATCAGCTTCTGCAAGTGAATTGGTTATTAATGGTCTAAACCCATATATTAATATGATGCAAGTTGGAGATACCACTACTGGAAAATATCAGGCATCTTTTTTATTATACGATGCTCCTGCCCCTAACTTTAGCAAAAGTCAGGCGAACCCAGGACACACCTATGCGATGTTACCCTTAGTTTTTAAAACATCTAATGTGCTAGGATTTACAGATTATGCAGAGGGTCTGTTTCCCAACATCCAATTAAAAGAAAATTATACCAATTTAGGTATTTTAGGTGATGTTAATGAACCTCTTTTAGCTGCTGCTTTAAATGATATTTTATCCATACCACAACCACAACCTAGAACGAATGTTCAATGGAATGAATTGTTGGAAAACAAATCTCAATCTCCCATTTATCAGCTTATGATAGCAGAACAATAAAACTGAAATGTTGTTTATGAACTATTTATTCTTTATCATTTTATCATTTCTTTTTATCTGTTGTTCCTCTTTACCAAAAGAGCAACAAAAAATATCGCTTCATTTTTTAGATGAATATGTCTATCCTATTAATCAAACTATAAAAAAAACTAAAATTGGAGGACTTTCAGGAATAGATTATAAAAATGGGATTTATTACTTAGCGGTTGATGATTCTAAAACTCCCCGTTATTGCAAGGCAAAAATTAATATTCAAAATGATACTATTTCAGAAATCAATTTTATTGATGTGGTTATTTTTGAAGACGACCCCTATTATCAAGATCACGTTTTGGATATAGAATCTATACTTGCAGCGCCAAATAATAAGATAATTATGGTAAGTGAAGGGGCCATTAATAATGGTAAAGACCCTCTTTTATTTTCAGCTAAAGAAAATGGTGAATTTATAAAAGACTTCCAATTACCAACTAAATTCTTAGCAAGTGCAAATTCCAAGCCCATTCACAACAAAACATTGGAAGGACTAAGCCATAGTATTGACAATAAAGGTTATTGGACTGCTTTTGAACTGCCTCTTCCTATAGATGGAGAGGAACCTATATACCAGAAAGCAAATTCACCGGTTAGATTTACTTATTTTGATAAAGAAACCGGAAAGCCATCAAAAGAGTTTGTATATCAGTTATCTGCTATTACAAAGCCTAATAAAGGAGATTTTAATGTTAATGGAGTTACCGATATTTTAGAGTTTAAAGCCAATCATTTTTTTGTTATCGAAAGAACGTATCAAAGTGATTATGGTACGTATGGAAATACGGTTAATATTTATCATGCCTATGCAGATAGTTCTACTACAAATTCATTAGCCATCGATTCTTTAAAAAGCACAGATTACATACCTTTGAATAAAAAATTACTCTTCGAGTTTGACGCTATTAAAAGTGAGCTTACCGAGGGTATTATAGATAATATTGAAGGCATTACTTTTGGTCCTATTCTTAATAATGGGAATCAATCATTAATCCTTGTCGCTGATGATAACTTTCAAGTTTTTGGCAAACAGCTCAATCAGTTTATATTACTGGAGATAAAATAAAAAAAGCACCCCAATGCCTGAGGTGCTCATAAATCAACAATTTTTTCTAATTAATTATTAAAGTAAACTCCTCCAGGAATAATTCCTGTAGCGATTGTTATGATTTCTGAATTGGTAGATAAATCAAATATTTTTAATGTTCCGTTACTTGCAAAATCACTAGCGTCAGTAGCATAAAGTTTTCCGTCATTTATAGTCATGGCATAAAAGGAGCCAGCAATAATACTGCTTGTTGGCAAAGAACTACTAGTTACTTCCTTACTAAAAACTTCTCCATTTAAATTATAAATTAAACTGGCACCATCAATCGATAAACTTTTAGGATGGTTGGTCGGTAAAAAATCAAAAACTTGTACAACCGCATTTTCCCTTGTTGCAACTTTTACTAATTTTCCATTCGTTTCATTACCGGTAAATTCAGGATTACCTCCACAAAGTACCCAAATATCATTATTTGAAACTACCATCGAATTGGGAACATCTCCTACTTCAATGGTGGATTCTAAAATATTAGCTGAAACATCTATCACAGATAAAATATTATTTTGACCATAGCCACCTTGATGAGCAACATACAAATCATTGTTTGCCATTATTAATTTCTCTGGACCAAAAGCAACAGGTATAATAGAGGTTACCGTATGTGTAGAGAGGTCAATTACGGCAACAAAATCATCGGTATCATCAAAAGGATCTCCCCAATTAGTAACATACCCATTGCTACCTGAAGACACAAAGTACCGTGGATTATTTAAACCTTCTGTTATGGAAGCAATAGATTCAAAAGTATATCTATTTACAACTTCAATTTTATTGGAATTGTTTACTACTATAAAAGCTTGATCATCATTAAAACCCATAGACTGTACTATATTTCCCAAATCAGAGGAGTTAACTTGGTTGAAAATTTCATTTTCCACAAATAAATAATCATCTGAAACAAATGATACCGTACCTGATCCATTTTGAAAAGGTCCCTCGTTGGTGATTAAGAATCCGTTTTCATAAGCTCCTAATGGCAATGGTACACCTTCATCATCTTGAGAGCAAGAAGCAACTAAGAAAGTAAAAGTAACTAAATAAGCGATTTTTTTTAATAAGTTCATTTTTTTAAAATTTTAAGTTTATAAAGGTTTGTATATTTCTATTTGGCATAGGCCGGTAAGCAACATTCTCATAATACGTATTGAAAATATTGTTAAATTTAATTCCAATTTTTATTGGAAATAACTTTTCTTGTATCAGGTATTCAAATCCTAGGTTGGAAACGGAATACCTATCTAAAATTCCATAATTATCGGTGGTAGTGAATACCTCACCGTTAAATAGTAATTGATAATAAGCGCTAAATTTTTTATAATAATAATTAAAAGCTCCTGTTACCTTATGATAAGGAACGTAGATTAACTGTTTGTTTTTTTCTAAATCTTTAGCAGCGGTGTATGAATAATTAAAAACTAGATTTAATTCATGTTTATTAAATGATTTTGAAAAGTTTCCATTTACTTCAATACCATTATTTTCAGTTTTTGAAATATTCACTGGTGTAAATAAACCATCTACCCCTGGTTGCCATTTTATTAGGTCTTCAGAAGATATAAAAAAACCGGTTATATTCAACTGAAATTGATTCCATACAAATTGATTAGAGATTTCAACTTGATAAGAAGTTTCTGGGTTTAAATTTTCATTTCCTCCACTATTCCAATATAAATCGTTAAAAGTAGGTGTGCGATAATTTTTAGATCCATTTGCTTTTAAAGAATAGTACTTATTGATCGTATAATTAACATCAAAAGAAGCCAAAAAAGGATTCTCAAAATCAGTTAAAAACTCTTGTCGTAAATTAATACCATAACTCAATTTTTCATTTAAGTGATGCTTCCATAAAAAAATTGCAGCTAGGGTATTACGATCGTTAACTCCAATATTAGTCCCTTTAGATTTTATATAAGTATAGTTAATGATGGAACTTATTTTTAGATCCTTATTTATTTCATATTCCAATTGATAATCTCCTAAATAAGTAGTTGATTGCCCTTCAAAATATAACTGATTTTCAGGCTGAGGATAGTATCGATATCTTTCAAAAGTATGAGCTCCTTTTATCGTATTTTTCCATTTATTATAGGTCTTGTTCCAAGTTACTAAATTTCGTGTTGTTATATCCTTATAACTGTCTTTTGAAGGTGATGTAATGGTTCCTGAAAATTTTCGTGTTCCTGAAAAGTAATTTGAATTCCAAGAAAGTGTACTTTTTCTGAATTTTAATCCTGCATTTGCAGCTACATTTAGTTTATCAAAATTTCCATTTTCATTTTTTTGATTTAAATCGATATACTCATAATCATTTTCTGAACTAATAAAGTCAATTCCCAAATCAATGTACTTTTTATCAGATGAAAATCTACTTTTAAATACACCATTAATTGTTGAAAAACTACCGTAGGATAGCCTTAAGTCTGATGATTTTTTTTTTTGAAAATCGATTGTATTATTTAAATGAATACTACCTCCAACTGCTCCGCTCCCGTATTGAGTACTACCTCCTCCACTTCTTATAATTATAGTATTAAAAGAACTTGGAGCGATGGTGTTAAAATCGGTTTGACCATTAAGATTTGAGTTGATCGAAATTCCGTTCCAAATAACAGCTGTTTGTGAGGCATTTGTTCCTCTAAAAGAGGGTGAAGATACCATTCCGTAACCATTTTCTTTAAAATAAATGGTCGTATTAAAGTTTAATACTTCCGTTAAGGATACCGAGTTTCGTATTATTAAAGTATCTGATAATTGAATGAGTTCAAAGCCCTCAGAATAATCCTCCAACTTTGCATCTATTACCATCACTTCAGTTAAGTGTTGAATAGAATCTAGCTGAGCATACATAGATGCCGTAGCATTAATAAATAATATAAAAAGGTATAATTTCTTCATATCCACTTGCTTTTATCCCGAAAGCTCGATCGTTTAATTAGTGAATAGGCAGGTCTCCTGGCTTGTCATTTGTACAACCTTCCCGCGTGAGCAGTGGTTATAAAGAGTTACAATTTCAAATGTTATATTTGAAATGACTTACAGTTGCGGGAACAGCTTCGGAAATAAACCGAATTCCCTTTTAAGAAGATGATTTCTAATAATAAAAAACATCCTCACCAAATTCGAAGCGAAAATAAGATTTTATTTAATGGTACAATCAAATTAAATACTATTAATTTTGAAAAATGAATAAATCGATTTACATCTTGTTTTCTTTACTGCTTTTTATTTCTTGTAAAAAACAACAGGAAACTAATAATGAAGAAATAAATACTAATAAGAATTCAAAAATTGAATATGCAAAAGGATTTGATATTAGCTACCAAGAAGGGTATAAAGTAATCACCTTAAAAAACGCATGGCCTGGAACAGAAAAAGTTTTTAAATATGCATTGATTGAGGAAGCTACCATACTTGACTTTCCAGAACAATATGATGCTATTGTAACTATTCCAATAAAAAATATTGTAGTTACTTCTACCACTCATATCCCTTCTCTAGAAATGTTAGCAGTTGATCAAACATTAATTGGGTTTCCAAATTTAGATTATATCTCTTCCAAAAAAACAAGAGAAAGAATAAACAAAGGATTGATAAAAGAGTTAGGCAAAAATGAAGATATTAATACGGAATCTCTTATCGAATTAAGTCCAGATGTAGTCATCGGTTTTGCTGTAGATGGGAACAATAAAACTTTTAATACGCTAAAAAAAACCGGAATTCCCGTTCTATATAATGGAGATTGGACAGAAACTTCTCCATTGGGAAAAGCAGAATGGATTAAATTTTTTGCAGCTTTTTACAACAAGGAAGCGCTAGCTAATAAATTGTTTTCAGAAATTAAAACTGCATATCTAAATGCAAAAAAACTTGCATTAAAAGCCAAAAACAAACCTACCGTTTTAAGTGGAGCCATGTATAAAGATATTTGGTATTTACCTCAAGGAAAAAGTTGGGCCGCACAATTTATAGCTGATGCAAATGGAGACTATTTATGGAGTGATTCTGAAGGTACCGGAAGTCATTCGTTAAATTTAGAATCGGTTTTAGAAAAAGGGGAACATGCACAATTTTGGATTGGGCCTAGTTATTATACCACGATGAAACAATTAAAAGAAGCCCATGCTGTTTATAAACAATTTGATGCCTTTAAAAATGATCAAGTATATAGTTTTACCCATAAAGTTGGAGATACTGGTGGCTTATTATATTTTGAGTTAGCCCCAAATAGACCAGATATTGTATTAAAGGATATGATTAAAATACTGCATCCAGAATTATTGCCAAATCATAATTTATACTTTTTTGATCAACTTAAATAATTGAAAACTCAACATACATATCGATCACATTTTATAATCCTAATTTTATTAGTGGTGCTGTTTTTTCTCATTAATATAAGTCTGTCTCTTATACACATCTCCGAGCC
>OJCA01000097.1_pt1 | contig 17245 bp, 15 predicted proteins | sample 1591551 | NCBI WGS metagenome assembly OJCA01 (sample SAMN05416738, study PRJEB24817) | seawater metagenome | isolation source: Sea water | place: Canada:Atlantic | collected 2013-07 | reverse complement strand
ACGAGATCTAGTACGGTCTCGTGGGCTCGGAGATGTGTATAAGAGACAGGTCGTTTTTTTGCCAATTTTGTTTAAACCGTCGGTAAGTCCAACCGAGGTTGTCGTTTTACCCTCACCTGCTGGAGTTGGCGTAACCGCAGTTACGAGAATAAGTTTCCCGTCCTTATTATTTTGAGCGCCTTCGATTGCTTCCCATGAAATCTTAGCCTTATCATGTCCAAAAGGAACTAGATCTTTTTGATCAATATCGAGCTTTGCTCCAATATCATTAATGTGTTCGCCAGTGACTTCTCTAGCAATATCGATGTCCGTTTTATACTCGCTCATTTTTCCTTAGATGTGCCATGACATAAGTAACAAGCCCGTTCTTTTGTGAAAATCACTGAGATTAACCTTGGTAGTCTCTGTCAACCTGAGGGTTAAAATATTCACCAGCAAAATCAACAAACTATTTTCAGGCCTTAGATTGAGAGTGGCCTAAAACAATTGGACAGATAAGAAACCGATTGCTTTAGTAGTTTAGTGATTACCTTGATTCTTCGCATCTTCAGCCTCGTTGCCCTTCGTCTTTACCAGCAGATTGACCATGTTCTTAAAAAGGAATCTCGTCCCCTGTTATTTCTTCTTTCCGATTCGATGGGATCGACATGTTCTTCGGTGGACTGCTTAAGCGTTTAGTTCCCTGGCGCTGGTCTCCCTGGCTTCTCTCTCCTTCAGGCTTCATCCCTCGTAGCTGTAATGATTCGCCGATCACGATCATCTTGCTGCGCTTCTGTCCGGTTTCCTTGTCATCCCATGTATCGAGCTTCAATCGCCCGTCGATGTAGACTGGTTTCCCTTTGCTGAGCATCATTGTGATCGTGCTGGTTTTGGGCGCACCACTGAAACTGGGTCGCGTTTACCCATTCGCATCGGCAAGCATTCCAGATTCGATTACGGACGATCTGCGACATCACCCTGGTTTTGCCCTTACCTGACACCCCGACGATGCCGAGCCAGGGGAGCTTCTTCTCGTCCTCGAGATTCCCAGAGACCCAGGATAATGCGAGCGTGTGGAGCCCCTTCGGATAGTTAGCGTGATTAACGTCTGTTTTGCGATACAGGAGTGGCACTGTCTTTTCCCACTCTCTTGTCGTTTTACTTACGCGGTGCTCTCTAGCGGCATCCTCGCGCTCCGTTCGCTGCTTCTCGTCGATCTCTTGGTTGACCTTCTCCCCGCAATCATCGCAATACTTGCGGTGTCCCTGGAAAACCAGTTCCACAAACTTTATCTGTCGATCATTCAATTTCATTTCAGTGTTGAGGGGTGTTCAGGAGTTGAACCGCCTTTGTCATGTTCTCTTCGTAGTCGAAGGTGATCTCATCTCCTTGCTCGATGTCGCGCAAGGCTCTCATCCGTCCGCTTCAACCCCCTTTCTCCCCCCTCCGCTCCGATCCAAATGCGCCTTCAAAGCCCTCCCGCCAAAAGCAAATTCCTAGCAGACAACCAGCAGGTCAAGCAAGTGATCAAGGGAGGTCCTTTCGCAGCGCTTGTCTGGTCCAGATGATAGAGAATCGTATTCCAACGGTAGTTGAGTTGTGGCAAACTATCGTCAAGTGCATCGAATTCTAAATCTGCTGCTGGCGCTGGTGTTGTCGATCTTGCTCCCTATGATGGCCTGTGGGAAAGAGAATCCGGCAGAACATTGGGCTTTCCAGCCTCTGATTGAGCCGGCGGTTCCGCAGGTTCGTGATGCGAGCTGGCCACGCACCCCGATTGACGCCTTCATTCTCGCCCGGCTTGAGGCGCAGGGACTGCATCCTGCACCGCAGACCGACCCACCGACGCTGCGGCGACGGGCGACCTACAATCTCACCGGGTTGCCATCTGCGTTTTATCCGGATGCTACGAAGGCTTTCAGCGCGCCGGAGATCGAGGGGCTGCTTGCCTCTCCGCACTTCGGCGAACGCTGGGCGCGGCATTGGCTCGACGTGGCGCGGTATTCGGATACCAAGGGCTACGCTTACGCCTCGGAGGAGTTTACTTTTGTCCACAGCTGGGTCTATCGAGATTGGGTGGTGCGCGCCTTCAACGAAGATTTGCCTTACGATCGATTTCTGATGCTCCAGCTGGCGGCCGACCGGCTTTTGGCGCGCGACGAGTGTTCCCCGGCTGACCTAGCCGCGATGGGTTACCTCACGCTCGGCGGACGATTTATCGGCGTCCGTCAGGACATCATCGATGACCGCATCGATGTCGTCACTCGCGGGATGCTCGGTCTGACGGTTTCCTGTGCGCGCTGTCACGACCACAAATTCGATCCGATCCCGGCGGCAGATTACTACTCGCTCTACGGCATCTTGAACAGCTCCCGAGAGCACATGGTTCCGCTCAGCCAAAACGACGATACCGAGTTGACCAAGCGCCGCGTTGCTCTCGAAACCCAGTTCGAACAGGCAGCGCAGGAGGCGGAGGCGCGCTTCCTTGATCGGGTCTCCGAATACCTGATCGCGGCGCTCGATATCAGCAAGGTGCCCAAGCCGAATTTCACTGAGATCGTTAACAAGGACGACCTCATCCCGGAACAGGTGCGGCGATGGTATCAATATCTCGCGCAATCGGACAAGGCGCAGAATCCGGTCTTCGGGGCCTGGCATGCGCTGGCGGGACTTCCACCCGAAGCGTTCGCCGATGGCGCGGTGCGGCGGCTTGTCGAGAGCTTGGAAAATGTCGATCCGCTAGTCTCTGCCGCGCTTACCCAAGCCACCCCAGGCGGGATGGAAGACGTCGCTCGCTGCTACGCTGAACTTCTCAAAAACCACGCCTCGAACCCGGTGATCGCGGAGGTGTTGAACGGCCCCGGTTCGCCGATTGCCATCCCGCGCTGCCACCTGCACGATATCGAGTGGCTCTTCGATGAGGCGACGAAGACTGGGCTGAAGGCACTCTTCGCCAATGTCGAACGCCGTATCATCGAGTTGGGCGAGTTGGCTCCGCACGCGGTGGCGATGGAGGACGCGCCGGTCCCGCAGAACGCGCACATCCTTTTGCGCGGCGACTACTCGACCCAAGGCGATGAGGTCCCGAGACGGGCGTTGGCGATCCTTGGAGCCGCCGATTTTAAAGATGGCTCCGGGCGGCTTGAACTCGCGCAAAGTATCGCCAGTCGCGACAACCCACTCACCGCACGGGTCATCGTCAATCGCATCTGGCAGGACCATTTCGGAACCGGGCTGGTCGACACGGCGAGCGATTTCGGCCTCCGCACCGCGCCTCCGAGTCACCCTGAATTGCTCGATTTTCTTGCTTTTCGTCTGATTGAAAACGGGTGGTCGTTGAAAGCCCTGCACCGCATGATTGTGAGCTCGGCGGTTTATCAGCAAAGCTCAACGCCGACCCCCGAAGCACAGCAGGTCGATCCCGACAACCGGCTTCTTTCGTACTTCCAGCGCCGTCGCTTGGATTTCGAAGCGATGCGCGATTCGCTGCTGGCTGCCTCAGGCGAACTGGATCTTTCCATCGGCGGCCAGCCTGGGTCGCTCTTTGGTGCGGATGCTTCCGCGCGGCGGAGCCTTTACGGAAGGATCGACCGGCAGTTCCTGCCGAGCACCTTACGTGATTTCGATTTTGCCAACCCGGAGCTGCACAGCGCACAGCGACACGAGACCAATGTCCCGCAGCAGGCCCTCTTTTTCTTGAACAGCCCATTCATCGAGGCGCGCGCGATTGCCTTGGCGGCGCGCGTTGCAGCGGACTCGGAATCCGAGCAACGGATCCGCTCGATTTTTCAATGCGCCCTGCGTCGCGAGCCAAGCGAGGCCGAACTGGCGAGCAGCGAGGGCTTTATTTCGGCGGCGCTGGCGGCGGATTCTCTGGAGGCACCGACCAAGCCCGCGCTGGCTATCCCATCCGCGTGGAGCTATGGGTTCGGCGAGTATGACGAAGCTTCTGGACGGTTGATGAACTTCACCTCGCTCCCGCATTTCAGTGGCGATGCCTGGGGCGGCGGGGCGCAGTGGCCGGATGCACAACTCGGCTGGGTGCGGCTGACCGCAGTCGGCGGCCATGTCGGAAATGATCTTGCGCACGCGGCGGTGCGACGTTGGACCGCACCGGTGGATGCCCGCATCCGCATCTGTGGCACGATCGGGATGACCGACGCCGGTGGCGACGGCGTCCGTGCGCTCGTCATCTCGGATCGCGGCGGCGTCCTCGGCTCGTGGACCGTCGAGTTCGGGAATTCGGTTACCGCAGATCTCGATATCATTGAGGTCAGTGCGGGCGAATGCATTGACTTCGTTGTTGATTGCCGACCAGCCGGCGACATCAGTTTCGACCAATTCACCTGGGCACCAACGATCCTTCAAATGGACGAGCAAGATGGCAAAGTCGGAGGGTGGAGTGCCGAGCGCGAGTTTGCCGGGATTCCCACTGAACCTGCCCACCAGCTCACCGCTTGGGAGCGACTGGCGCACACCCTCCTGCTGAGTAACGCTTTCATCTTCGTCGATTAAAATCACCACAATGAATCCACAACATCCGCTCTTCACCCGAAGGTCTTTCCTGCGCCGCTGTGGCATGGGGATGGGATCGGTTGGCCTCGAAACTTTGCTGGCAGAGCAGGGGCAGGGGCTCAATCCACTCGCGGGACGCGCGCCACACTTTCCCGGTAAGGCAAAACGCGTCGTGCACTTTTTTCTTAATGGCGGCCCATCCCATGTCGATAGCTTCGACCCGAAACCGATGTTGGCGAAGTACGCGGGCCAACCCCTGCCGATTGAAAATCTGCGCACCGAGCGCAAGACCGGCGCGGCTTTCCCGTCGCCGTTTACCTTCCAGCGCTACGGCAAAAGCGGGATTGAAGTAAGCTCGCTGTTCCCGAAGATCGGCGAGTGCATTGACGACATTGCGGTGATTCGCTCGATGAAGGCCGAGCTGCCCAACCACGAACCGTCGCTCATGCTCATGAACTGTGGCGACGCTGTGCTGAGCCGCCCGAGCGTCGGATCCTGGGTGACCTATGGACTCGGAGCCGAGAATCAAAACCTCCCGGCCTTCATTTCGATGTGTCCGGGTGGCTACCCGATCAAGGACGCGCAGAACTGGCAATCGGGCTTTCTTCCAGGCATCTATCAAGGGACTTTTATCGACTCGCAACACACCCGTATCGAGGACCTCATCGAGAACATCCTCAACCGCTCAACGACTCCCCAGAAGCAGCGCGCCCAGCTCGATTTTCTCACCCAATTGAATGCCGAACACCGTCGCGATCGCGTGGGCGATCCACAGCTCGATGCACGCATCCAAACATTCGAACTCGCCTACCGCATGCAGATGGAGGCGAGCGACGCCTTCGACCTGAGCACGGAGCCGGATCATCTCCGTGACCTCTACGGACGCGAAACCCACGGGCGCCAGACGCTCATCGCGCGCCGCCTGCTTGAGCGCGGTGTGCGCTACATCCAGCTGTGGCACGGGAAGGGCCAACCGTGGGACCACCACGACAATATCGAGGCGAACCACGCCAATCTCGCCCGCGAAATCGACCAACCGGTCGCGGCCCTGCTTCAGGATCTCAAGCAACGCGGGATGCTCGACGATACCCTCGTCATCTTCGGCGGAGAGTTTGGCCGCACCCCAACCGTCGAACTCAACAGCGCTGGTAAATCGCAGAACGGTCGCGACCACAACCCCTACGGATTCAGCGTCTGGATGGCGGGCGGCGGCATCCGCGGCGGGACGGTTTACGGATCGACCGACGAATTCGGCTTCCAGGCCGAAGAGAATCCGGTCACCGTCCACGACATCCACGCCACCATCCTCCACCTGCTCGGCTTCGATCACGAGCACCTCACCCATCGCTACGCCGGTCGCGATTTCCGCCTCACCGACGTTTACGGAAAAGTTATCCACGGGATCCTGGCGTAGGGACGGCGTCCGATTCATCAAAGCCCCCTTGATCGAGGACTGGGAAAACCGCGAGAAGCATGTCAGTGCTTCGGCCCGGGTTGACTGAGAAACGCACTGAGTTTTTCGAGCTGATCAGTGTTGATGAAATCGACTTCATGCTCGTGCAGCAATTTCCACGCTTCCGGCTGGTCCGGGATGGCCCAGAAGCGGACTTGTAACTTACGTGTGTGCGCTTGCGTGATCAGGGCTTTGAGTTTGTCGCGATCCGCTTGAGGGACCTCGCCTTGGCCTTTCCATTGAAAATGTTTTTGCCAGTTGTCGCTGATCCAAGGGGTGAAGTGGGGATCAGCGGTGGCGAGATCGCTGAGTCGGCCATCGCGGCCGGCGAGACGTGGTTTGAGAGATTTCAAGAGTTCTTTCGGGCGGTTCCCGGAGATAATGATCGTGACTGCTTTGCGTTCGACCGCGGTGTCTTGGAACTCGGTCAGCATCTCTCGATATTGGATGAGAACCTGGTGCAGCGCGCGGTAGGTTGATTCTCCGTCTGACTTGAGATCGATGAGTAAGTAAAAGGGTTCCTTGCTCTCGGCGTAGACCTTTCCGCCATGTTTCTTTACCCGTGCCTGAAGCGGATCGAAGTAGAGCGCTTGCAGGGTGTTTGCGGGCTTCGCTTCGTCTAGATCATGAGCAACCAAGAGCTTTCCTTTGATGAGGAGAATATCGGCCTCGACACTTTGAAAGCCGTGAGAGAGGGCATCGGTGAGAGGATGCGGATGCCGGTAATCATTGTGGGCGTGGGCGCTCGGGAGGAGTTTTGCTGAGTCCTGGGCACTACTTGATATGATGCCGAAGGCGAGGCATGAAAGGAGAAGAAAACGCATGACGACACTTTGTCGAGTGGTTGGGGAACTGTCCAGTCGGCCCACCGTCTCTGCGCGAGAAATCAACCCCTTTCTCCCCTCTCCGCTCCCGTCCAAAGGCGGCTTCAAAGCCCTCCCGGCAAAAGAAAATTCCGAGTTGGGCACCCCAGTATGTGATGAAGTCATGGGTGCGAGCCGATACTCCCCCAGCCTCTATACGTCACTCCCTGAGATCTGGATTGGAATGGGTAGCAAGCTTGATTTACCATGCGCCAGTTCAAGCCATGAGTAATTACGACGACCCCTTTCAAGAAGCACGAGGGAAATGCCCGATTCACGTCGGCACTTTCCAAGGCGAGCGTGTCCCCATGATCCTGCGCCACCAGGATCTCCGGGAAGCGGCGAAAGACACCACAACCTTTAGCTCCGATGCTCCGAGACGAATCCCCATTCCTTCGGAAGAGGACGTTCGCACCGTCCGACAGTATCCCCTGGAAGTTGATCCACCGGTACACGCGGCGTATCGAAAAATCGCGGAACCCTTCTTCCTGCGCCCAAAACAGCCCGAGGTGCTTGCGAAGATCAATCGCTTGATCGAGGCGCTCCTTTCCAAGGCTCTCGAAGCGGACTCCATCGAGGCCGTGAATGACTTCGCCATCCCCCTGCAATCCTACGCCCTGACGTATCTCCTCAATGTCCCGGAAGTGGAAGCGGAACTATGGGTGAGCTGGGGACTTCATGTCTTTAAGGATGGTGACGGCAAATCCAAAGGCCCCTTCATGGAAGAATACAGCCAGCGGATGTTCGAGGCGGCTGCCGAAAATCCCGGTGAGGATTTCTTCTCCGCGCTCAATCAAGTGGATTTTGAGGGACGTCTCCTCACCATGGAAGAGAAACTCGGCTTTGCAAACATCGCCTTCGCCGGCGGCCGGGACACCATCATTCACACTGCCACCCGCATCATTGCCCACTTCGCCGAAAACCCCGACGACCTCGAGTGGATCCGCGAAGACCCGAAGCGGGTCAACCTCGCTTCAGAGGAGTTTTTCCGTCTCTTCATCCCCCTCACCCACATCGGACGGGTCTGTCCGGTGAAGACAAATGTCCATGGCTTCGAGGTAACACCAGGAGGACGCGTCTCGCTCTGCTGGTCGTCAGCCAATCGCGATGCCGACGTCTTCGACGAACCGAACGTCCCAAAACTCGACCGTAGACCAAATCCGCACGTCGCGTTCGGGTTTGGAGAGCACCTCTGCCTCGGAGCACATCACGCCCGCGCCCTCATGCGCGGCTTGATCCGTGCTCTGGCCGAAAATGTTTCTAGAATCGAAATTCTCAAAGCCGATGAACTCATCGAGAGAGAACCCGACTACACCCGCATGATCGGCTACGAGTCACTGCGGGTGAGATTCACGAAACGCGAGAGCTCTTAGGTGGCAGCCAGGATCTGCCGGATTACCTTTCCGTGCACGTCAGTGAGGCGGCGCTCAATGCCATTGTGATAGAAGCATAGGCACTCGTGATCGAGACCAAGGAGGTGCAGGATGGTGGCGTAAAAGTCGTAGACCGTCGTAACACCCTCCACCGCCTTGTAGCTGAATTCATCCGTCGCACCGTAGCTAAAAGGAGCCTTCACACCGGCCCCTGCCAGCCAGGCGGTGAAACCGCTGGGGTTGTGATCGCGACCGCTCGCTCCTTTCTGAAAGGTCGCATCCGGCCAAACTCCGAGCAAAAAACCACCAGGGTGTTCTCCAGCAATCCCCGGGCCTTGAGGTCCTTCAGGAGGGCCGCTGTCGGTTGGTCGAGGACCGGTCCGTGAACATCGTATTGCTCCTTAATCTTCTTGTGACCATCCCAGTTGCTCACGCCCTCACCGCCGGTCTGGTAAGCGCCATTGAACAACTACCCGAAACGCACTCCCCGCTCTATAAGACGACGAGCCAAGATGCAGTTTCGTCCATAGGCGACACGGAGATCAACCACCTTGTTCCCTGACTCGCCCGCCCCATAATTCCGCATGATGTAGTCGGGCTCTTTGGTTAAATCAGTTATCTCGGGAATACTGAGCTGCATCCGCGCCGCCAGTTCATAGCTCGCAATACGGGCTGCCAGCTGCGAATCACCGGCATAGTTCTCAAGGTGGCGCTTGTTCTGGCGTTGCAGAAAGGCCCGGTTTGCGGCATCGGTATTGCCGGTGATGCCATTTGGAATCGCCAGGTTGCGCACCGGTTTGGAAGCATTAAAACTGGTGCCCAGCAATTCACGCTCGACTGGGGCGTGCCGCGCACATCCGGAATCGCCACGTAGGCCGGCAGGTCATCCGCCTCGCTACCCAGTGCATAGGTCGTCCACCCTCCGGCGCTTGGAAAACCATCCAGGGTAAATCCGGCGCACATGAAATTCTCCCCCGGTCCGTGCGGGTTGGTCTTGCCGGTCATGCCGTGGAGAAAGCACATCTCAACAACCCCCTTTCGCCCCCCTCCGCTCCGGTCCAAATGCGGCTTCAAAGCCCTCCCGCCAAAAGAAAATTCCTAGGAGTATCCGGCCAACCCTACGATCCCGAAAAACGAGGCTTCGCAGGAACAAAAAACGGCTCCTAAAAAGAGCTAACCAAACCAGAAAAAAGATAATTTATTCTTGCTCTTTCAACGCAGCATCTTGTTCGCTTTCTCGGTTGATTCATGTTAGGCATTTATTCACGCCGCAACACCACAAACTGGTCGCCGCCGGACATAAGCTTGAGATGACCTTCTTCGATCGCGCCCGTCGTTACTTGCTCCCCGCCAGCCCCTTCTGTCTTAGTGGATATCGTGCCCGCATTGTTCTCCCACGTGCCTTGCATCGTCATCTCTCTGCCATCAAAAACCGTTGATGTAACGAGCGAGTTGTCCGGCTTGAATTTCATGGTTCCTTCGACGCTCCTGAACATGTCCTCCAGCTTCTTTCTGGCCTCCGCTTGATTGGCTACGGGGATTTTCTCAAGTTGCTGGGAAATCTGTGTCTGGTTTGCGGCGAGCGTGGCCACGCTATCGATCTTCCAAGTGCCAACTAGGTCGACAACGTTGCTGACTTTATCGGCGGTGCTCTTTCCGGGGGTCTCGGGTGTGCCTTTGCGATCTTCGCAAGACGACAGCGCCAAGCACAGCGGAAATACGAGAAAGAGTTTCACGATGTTTGTAGGTAGATTCATTGGGATGGCGATTAGGGTCGTGTGATTTTCTTCAGCGAACGTTAGAGGTCAGGCAATCCCGAGCGAAGATAAAACTCTGAATTCAAAAATGAACTGCCAGAGCGAAGGGTGTCGTCCTGCACCGTTTTGTTCGCCATCCTTTGTGAAGGCCTGTTGCTCATGGTCGCCTCAATGGCTTGGAAGAAACTTCATCATCATAAAAGACAATACCCCTATGTAAATCAACGGCGGACCGAGCAGATAAGAGAGTGCCGATAGCCACTGGCGTACGACCCCATCACCTTCGTGATATGGAAATGCTCGGTAAGCAACAAACTGCATCGCCCAAGCTAGTGCGATCCCAAGTGCTGCTCCACCAACCACATACAATGGGATATACCAACCCGCATTGCTTGTAACTCCAGCTACTCCAGCCATAACTGGCGAGGCCAGAACTACTCCAACGGTCTGCAAGTCAGCGAGATTAACGGCCATGAATAGGAGGGGCTGTGGGTTTGGTTCTTGGGCGAACGTTAGAGCTCACCGAATCTCTGACCGGGGGCGAGCGTCGACTTCAAGGTTGATGGTTGAATTGCAAAAAAAATTCGACTCGCGGCGGGTCAGGAATTCGGTGCAGCGACTTGTTGTGCCTTGGGAGTGATCAGGTAGGCAATGACAAGAACTCCTCCCAATCCGCCCACCAGGAATCCAGCCAAGAGAAAGTCCGCTTGAGAATTTCGACTCGGCATTCCAGCTGCGATCCAAGTCTCATATTGGTTGAGTATCCCAAACTTGATCACAAAGGGGATGAAAGCCATGCCCACGAATCCGATAACTTCAGCGCATCGTGCCGAGAGCCATTGCCCCCGTGTAATCATCCGCCCCACGATCCCAATCACGAAAACTGGTCCGAAGAAGGCAAGAGCGAGAAGCGGATTAATAGCAGTGTGTCCTGAACGATTCGTCCAGCAATACACGATGCAGGCCAACAGAATGACCATGGCTGCAAGCGAAAGGAGCCAGAATGCGATCTTCATTTTTGCCACAACAGTTTTATTAGACGGGGGGTCTGCCTTTTACCTTGTTACTCGGGGTTCCGTGTAATTCCGATGAAAAGGTGACTGTTGGTTACAGTTTTTCAGCTCCCGATCAATCCAACTTTTGGCAAGTCGATGATGGTAATCCAAGTCCTTCTTTCCAGCGAGGCGGGGATCCTGCGTTGACCGGAGATACTCCTAGGTCTCGCAGAGGATCGGCATTGGCACCAAGAGCGTGGCTTTGGGCCACGATGGGCGTGTTTGCGAAGTAAAATCTCCGCGTCGCACAAAAAGAGGCCTGTGTGTGGTCACTCCCATCCCTCATCGGGCGGAATGGTCCGATAAAATTACTCTGGAGGTGAACGGGGCATCAGCAGCATTTGAGACCGAATAGTGATTAACTCTTTTGCCAGCCGCTTGAGACTACGACTGTGAGATCCGTTTATCAGGTAATCATCCGAACATCAAAAGATCTTTTAAGATCATCGGCGTCAAGACTCAATCAACTCCGCGAAACGCAGGACAAGGTGATGCCACCAAATGCCGGAAGTCGATCAGGAGGCAAGAAAAAACCAGCTGAAGACATCAACAAGTCTTTGGCCCCGTTTCGTGGGGCCACTTCAGAGGCAGAACAATAACCCTTGCGCGTGTTCACCTTTTTAGCGTCACTTCCCTGAACGCTTCCACCATGCGCACGCTCCTGCTATTTCTATGACTCTTTGTCCTCACAGCTTGGATTCAAAATGGAAGTGCGCAGGTCGGTTTGAAAAGCAGGCCAGGAGCTGATTTAATCAGCGCTGGTTCCGCCGTTCAAAACCGAACCAATGCACAATGTCTTATCAACATCTGACCTACGAAAAGCGTTATACCATTTCTACTTTACGACGCAATGGCTCAAAGCCTTCTCACATCGCCCAGCAACTTGGTCGGCACGTTTCCACGATCAATCGGGAACTTCGTCGTAATGCCACTCTGGAGGGAGGCGATCAATATCGATACGCGCACTCGTAGGCACGGCAACGTTCCCTTCAGACAGAGAGATGCTCTGCCGAGTCGTGGGCCTTCGTGGTGACTCCATCGGTCATGACGAGAATGATGTTGGGCTTGTTTGCCGCTGAGGCGACGGAGATGAGGAAGAGGAGTGAAGCGAAACGTCGAATCATTAGAGAGAGAGAGAGTTACCTTGAAAATTCGATGGATCTTTCCTTTTGCTGGGATAAGAGGTGGGATGAAAGGGACTCTTCTTGGAATGCTTGGGCTGACGTGTTGTTGGGCGTCAGCGATGGCCGAGGAGGACGCCGGGGATTGGAGGGACGAGTTGCTCCAACGAGAGGGCATTGGACTTTCGAAGGAGGCTTTAGAAAAAGCCTTAAAGGGAGAAGAAAGACCCTTGCCCGATTTGGAAAAGATTTTTGAGCAATTGGGTGCGGATGGATTTTCCGAACGGGAGAAGGCCCAGGAAGAATTGCTGAGGGGAGGAGAAGCGACGTTGAAATGGCTACGCGAGCGTGAACCTTCCCAGGTTCCGGAGGTGCAGCGGAGAATAACAGAGGTTACAAAATTGCTTGGGTTTACGCACCGGAATGAGCGGAAAATGGCAGTGGAGCATGCGGTAAAATCGTTACTCGCGGAGGGGAATGAGCGGAAAGAGAACACGGGAGGCCTTTTCTACGAATGGTTTGGCGAAGGTCAGGCGAAATTGGGAAAGAGCTATCGGGTGCTGACCTTTGAGAATGCTGCGAATCGTGGCGGGGCCGTTGTTGGTGGGCAGCTGGTTTTTACAGGAGAGGGTGGTCAGGATGGTGATCAACGATTGGTTTTACATTCCAAGAAATGGCCGGGAGAAGAGACATTTGGGGAAGCATTTCAAGTGTTTGCAAAATTGAGGGGAGAGTCCACGGGAATGGGTGCGTGGCACCTCGGGATTTCGATTGGCAGGGTCCGGGCACTTTATCACCCGGGTTTAAAGGGAGGGTCGTTTCGGTTTGAGAGAATCGATAATCACGATTATCTGAGTCGGACCGGGAGTGTTGGTTTTACTCCCAAAGAAGAGGTTCCGCAGTGGATGTCAGTGAAGGTTCGACGTCTTCCCGATAACAAAGTGAGTCTTGAAGTGGTTTTGGAACAGGGAGGGAAAAAGGAAGGGCGATTTGAGACTTCTGTTATTGTGGAGGCCGATCAGATCGGAGAACTCGATGAAGTGAGCTTGGACCGAAGTGGGCGAGTCGGCGGAAGTGCCTACTTTGATGATTTCACGGTGAGGATTTTGGGAGAATGAGGGAGCTTTCGTCAGAGTTGAGTCTGCTTGAGAGATTGTCGGAAGTGGAGTGGCCGGAAAGGTTGGAAGTTCGTGGTGAGCAAGTATAGCTGGGGATACCATCAAGTCGTTCCTGTTCTTTGTTACAGTTCCGAATTTTGTTTTTCTTCTCGTTGATGATTTGGGTTGGGGGGATCTTGGGTGCTATGAGTCGACCTTTTACGAGACGCCGCATATCGACAAACTGGCCAAGGATGGGATGCTTTTCACAAATGCTTATTCGGCCTGCACGGTGTGTTCGCCGAGCCGGGCCGCGATTCTATCGGGGCGATATCCGGCGCGCTTGCATCTGACGGATTGGATTACCATACACAAGAGGTCGTTTGCAAAGCTGGCGGTGCCGGATTAGAAGACAAAGATCGACCATGACCGGGTTTTGATGCCGGAGGCTTTAGAGGGGCTTTGATCCAATTTGATGAAGCAGTAATAGAGGTTGACTGCATTTGTGGTTAGGATAACAGCAAGATATTCAAATCCTCCAATTATTACCTGTCAAATCCCCCCCCAAGTAATGACCTCCTCAAAAAAATCAGCTTTTTTCATTACCTCACTTTTCTTGATGGGTCTAAATCAGATGGTCGCGGAAGCCGGTCAGGTTGAGACGCGGGTGGTCAGAACTTCGATCAGCGAGGGAGGTATAGATTTATCGGTTCGTCTCTCCCTTCCGGTTGATTGGGAGGATGAAAGTTATCTTTCAAGAAAGGAATTTCCAATTGATGGGCCACCAGGATTCCCAAATCCAGGGACGACAAGACACCAATTACAATGGAATAGCGACGGAACCTTTGAATGGTTTCAGTTTGATTTCATACAGCTTGGGACATACACGATAATCGGCCAACACACGATTGAAGCAAAACTCTTCGGTGGGCAGGTACTTTTTGGCTTCTTCGATCCGGTATCTAAGGTGCTGAGATTTGACGGCTTAGAATATCTTGCTAACTTCCCGATTCCAGATGTGGCTGTCGAAGTGTCTAATAATTTGAGCGAGTGGACTGAGGTCGAACAATTGGAAGAAGTTTCCCAAGATTTCACTGAAGGACATACGCTTTCAGTGAAGTTTAAACGAACAAGAGTAGGCTCTGAATACTACAGGGTCAGAATCAATAGTAGAGGTCCGCTTCCGGTTAAGATAAGCAACGACGAGCCGGCAACTTTTCAACTTGATCCGTTTGTGCTCGAAGAGGTCTCGCTCGAGAATTGCCTGCTTACGGTCGATGTTATTTACGGCGGGGGCTGCAAAGATCATGAATTCGAGCTTTTTATGAGTCCCTCCATTTTCGGTGAATCGTTTCCCGCGCAGGCAAATCTATGGCTTAAGCATAATGGCAATGGAGATATTTGTCGTGGATTGGTATCCGACAAACTCGAGTTTAATATCACTCCCGTGATTGAACAATATCGCGCCCAACACGGAAGCGAGGATGACATTATTCTGAACGTGTATGGCTATTTTTCTGATAAGCCAAACGCGGTAAAAGTGGTAAGATATTCCCCTTGATCACTATGTGGGTAGACGAGTGCCTAAAAAAACCGCTCGCCGATTAAGCGAAGCGGATTTTGAGAAGGGATTATATTATTCTCGAATTTTTTAAGGAATAAGAACCACGTAGAAACGCTGCTTGGTTTCGAGGGGAACACCGACTTCAGTGAATGAAGTGATTGTTTCTCCGGCAGCGGCACTAACACCGTCGTCGAGTTCTTCCCACAAGTCTAAGTTGCCTTCGCTGAGGTCGTCACTTGCTAATATACTGTAGGTGCGGCCTCCCTTGGAATTCCACGTAATGGTAACTGCTTGGGTTTGTCCGCCTGCCTCAACTTCGGTGCTAACCGCGATGATTTCGAGAGGTTTGGCACTTGCGCCTCCGTCAACAAGAAGAACAAGATTATCGATCCCAAGGTTCATACTTGATCCACCAGTACGGCCCATCACCTGAACTCGAAAATCTTGCAGGTCCATATCTTTGATCTCGAAGTCAGTGTAGATGTTTTCAGCTTCTCCCTGGCGGTTGCGGTCAGAGTAAACCGAAACATCGACAAGTGCGGTGTTGCTTCCAGGGTCACGGTCGACGTCAATCGAGAGCGAAGCCCAAGTGTCAGTCGTTAAGGAAAATGGAAGCCTCCCACTCTCGTCGGATCCATTCCAACTAATTGAGGCTTCGGTTGATTGAAAGGTCTTGAAACCAACACCGAAAGAGTTATCGACAGCGGCATCTTCTTCGTTGCCCATGTTCTGGATGACACCGGAATCACCGTGAGAATCGGTCGAAAGAAAGTTGATTCCCCACCCATCAGCTGCAACGTCAGTTGCGAGGAAGTCCATTGTGAAGGAGAAGTTCTTCCAAGCTGTATAGTCATTTTCAGACTCAAAGGAAATGAAGTTACCCAAGTTGCCTGTGGTCTGGAGGAGTTGGTAGTAAGCTCCGTCAGATTCGGCATTTGCAGCGACGAGTCTTCCAATAGGTGCACCTCGAAGGGCCTCTTCTGTATACTTTTCCCCGGCATCGTCGAAGTTGGCAACGATACCATCACGTGTTCCTGTCGCTTCGGCCTCTGTTGGATTGCGACCAACGGAAACTTCAATTCCATCGTTCACTCCGTCACCGTCCGTGTCGGCGACATGTGGACTGGTTCCAGTTTGATCGGCGTCCACAAAATCAAGGAGAGGATTTTCGACACCATCGAGAAGGCCATCATTATCGGAGTCAGGGTTGATGGGACTCGTTCCGGTCTTACTCGCACTCACAAAAGTCCCGCCACCATCTTCAACCTTGTCGCTGAGTCCATCAGAGTCGGTGTCCCCTTCAGTCGGATCTGTCTTTGACCCGAGCTCTTCAAGATTGTTGAGGCCGTCATTGTCAGGATCACCGTTGGGGCCATTATTGATATCGACCGACCCATCATCATTGTTGCTCAACCCGTATTTTATTTCCCAGATATCAGGGAGGCCGTCTTGGTCGGAATCGCTCTCACCTTCCTGGACCACTCGGAAGTTGCTGACGATAAGGACTCCATTAATGATCGAGGTAGAATCGAAGTTCTGCCCACCAATACGAAAGCCAAATATGTCACCTGCTTGAACAGAAATTTTTTGGTCAACACCGGAGAAAAAATAGTTTCCTGAAGTAGTTGATAGGTCAACAGGGTCCTCTACGATTTCGCCATTTACGATAATACGAAATTCGGCAGAAGCCGCAAACCAAGCGTGCATTCCACTGAATTCCCAATCAAAAGTGATTTCCGCATTGTTTGCTAGAGTGATGGTGAAGTCCGCAGTACGGCTACTCACTCCTCCCCCAGGCAGACTAACATCGTAGCTAAACTCCGCACTCTGCGCGAAACCATCGATATTAGTCTCGATCATATCGGTCGTGCCATCGGAAACCAACTGATCGGTTGCGAGGATTTCGGTTCTTTCCCAGTTTGCGATCTCAAAACCGTCGGTAAATCCAATTGTTTGAGCGTGTGCGCTAGATCCCAGTAGGCTAAAAAGAGCAAGAAATAGATTACGCCTAAAACGTTTAAACTTCCTTATCGACATGGTGTTGGGTTTATAAAACGTTTAAAATAGAAGCAAGCTTGAAGAGGAAACTTCTTAAGCTGACCCTTATAAATCAAATTTATCAACGTCTCATCATAACACTACATATCTATTGATAATTTAACTGATCAAATTACTGATGTTCCTTCTCTCTTTTTAGGCCAGCTTCTCCTGGGTTAAGGACGCTTATTTGTTCGCGCTGAAGGCACCGCTACCTGCCTCGATCTACGGTAATGCGAACTCCACCGTCTCACGTAGACTTTCTCGCTCGCCGCGTGGCGACAGTCCGTTTCACCAACTCATCCGCCACCACCGCGACGAGAATCACCGCTCCCACAACCGCAAACTCGATATGAGTCGGGATCCAGGTCACCAAATTAACTGTCTCTTATACACATCTCCGAGCCCACGAGACCGTACTAGATCTCGTA
>OJCA01000094.1_pt1 | contig 17446 bp, 10 predicted proteins | sample 1591551 | NCBI WGS metagenome assembly OJCA01 (sample SAMN05416738, study PRJEB24817) | seawater metagenome | isolation source: Sea water | place: Canada:Atlantic | collected 2013-07 | reverse complement strand
AGTACGGTCTCGTGGGCTCGGAGATGTGTATAAGAGACAGCTATATGGTTGCTTTGCGTAAGCAACGATACTGAGCTAGGTATTAATCCCACTCTATGTTCATTATTTTTAATTTTTATGGTAATTATTTATTAATTTGAAATAAAGTTAAAGGTCCATCATTATTAGTAACTAGAAGTACTTTATTATTATTTACCTCTATTATTTTTGAATCCTTGGAGTCTCCGTGTATTCTGATACCAGTTTTGGAGTTATGAAGTACCTCAAATTCACCATCATTGTATTTTAATACGGTTCCAATAGAAGCGTCATACCTAATAGTTTCTACTTCAGTTGGGTAAAGATTACCAATGGCAATTATTTCTGGAGATTCATCTTGATCAATATCAGCAATTGTAAAATCCATAATTGGTGAGAATTGCGCTTCTCTAGGTAATTGTATTTTTTCAAACTCCCCATTTCCATTATTTATTAAACAGATGCTGCTAAGGTCTTTAACTTGATAATGCAATGCATTATCAAGGTTTTCTTCACCCAAAATATCTTCTAAATTTGCTTCTGCAAAAGATATAAAATTTTCAAATTTGTCAGCAATAAATGGCATTTGTTCCGAAGAGCATTGTTTTCCTCTCATTGGAACCAAATCTCCATGATAATCTTTAGACAAGACAATATCGTAAGTTCCATTATCATCAAAATCGTCACAAAATAGGTGTAAAGGTTTTTTAATACTTGCCTTAAATTTTGAGTTAAGGCCTAAATTTCCAAATAAATAATCATCATCTCCATCTTGGTCAATGTCAATAGCTTCCACACTGAACCAAATTCCTTCGGTGTCTTTTAAAGAATTTATAGTAGCTAATTCGAAATGCCCATCTTTATTTTCATAAAATTTAATAGGACTCCATTCCGCAGTAATAATTAAATCGTTGTCTCCATCGTTGTCATAATCTGAAAATACAGCATCAGTCACTAATCCTGCTTCTAATAGTTGAGGAGCTAATTCTTTAGTTTGATCCGTAAAAGTGCCTTTATCATTAATGAGTAATTGTGATTTAGGAGCGTAAGGATATTTGTCTGGTATCACTCTTCCAGCAACAAATAAATCTAAATCACCATCATTATCAAAGTCGTTTGCTATAACTTTTTGATTACTTGTGTTATTTTTTGGTAAGCTATTAGAATTAGAAAAATTACCTTTACCATCATTGTTGTATAGTCTATCTTGATATTTAGAATCGTTTTCATCAAAGGCAGCACTACCGCTAGTTATATATAAATCATGATCACCATCTGCGTCGTAATCAAAAAATAATACTCCTAAATCTTCAAAACTTTTATCAGTATTCCAAATAGGATTTTCATCTTTTTTAAAGCTCCCTTCATTTGTTTGGAAATAAAGTTCTCCTGGTTGTCCAGCAGCTCCACCCACGAAAAAATCTGTTAATCCATCATTATTGACATCTGCTTTGTCAAGAAATGGCCCGTTTTGTGATTGAGAATAGGGTAGAAGGACTTGTTTTTTAAAGTCGTTTATTTTATCCTCCGAATGGGTAAAAGAGATTCCAAAATCATTAGAAGATTTTTTTTCTGAAAGTGTTTTTGAAGTAATTAATGGTTCAATTGTTGTTTTTTGAGTTTTATTATAAGAAATTCCATATTGCTTGTTCACTTCTAAATCTTTTAGAATAGAAACTTTCCCATCAGGCCATTCAATTATCATTTTCGGTATTTTTTGAACCGCTCCTAGACCTAAAACTATTTTATATCCCATGGAAGAAAGGTATCCTCTTGCTGGGTAATGTTCATGGTAAATGGTTTTATCTTCAAAGGGTAAAGAAATTTTAGTCCCTAGTCCAAATGGATTGTTATCCGGTCCTTTTAAATTAATAACGATGGAATTTCCAATAGATTTATCTTCGCTTTTATTTTCATAAATAGCTGCTTTTGCATCCATATTATTTAAAACTAAATCTAAATCACCATCACCATCTAAATCACCATATGCAGTACCATTAGAATTAAAATTATTATTATCAATCCAGGTATTAGATGTATTGCTAAATGTTAAATCTCCATTATTTTTATATACTTGATTTGGAGTGATTTCTTTAGGTACTACATCCATGAACTCTTTAAACGAAAGTTTCTTTTTTAATTTTTTTTGTCTTTTTTGTAATTTTTCATTTAAATCATTATCGTTGGTGCTTTCTTTAATTCCATTGGTAATAAAAAGATCTTTATTCCCATCAAGATCAATGTCTAAAAATATTGATGCCCAACTCCATTCTGTTTTATCAATACCAGCTAATTGTCCAATTTCACTAAAAGTATTATCTCCATTATTTAACTGTAAGGTATTTAACATGTATTGATAATGCATGCCGTTATCTACAAAAGAGTTAAATTTTTTAGTGTCCATAGAAGCCATAAATACCTTTGACTTTATATGATCGGAAGGAGCCATGTCGGTAACATATATATCTAAATTACCATCATTGTTTATGTCAACTAACTCACTACCCATACTATTGTAAGTTATGTGTTTTATGTTTTCGTTGATAACATTAGAGAACGTTTTGTCTCCATTATTTAAGTAATACAAATCGGGCTGAGAATAATCAGAACAAACATATAAATCTGGATAACCATCTTTATTTATATCACTAACAATTAGGCTATTCTTATAGCCATAGTTCATCATGTTTGCTTCTTTTGTTTTTTTTATAAATTTACCATCAACATTTTCATAAAAATCATCAGTTTTAAGTATCCCTCTTTTTATTTGAGAGATCATGTTACCTAAATTTTTTGGTCCATTTTTTTGTTTTTCAGTTGGAGGGTGATTGGCCAAATACATATCAAGATCTCCATCCAAATCATAATCAAAAAAAGCAGACTGAACGCTAAATCCTACTATATTTAAACCATATTTTTCAGCCTCTTCATTAAATGTGCCATCTCCATTATTTATAAATAGCCTGTTTCTTAAATATTTTATTTCTGAATATGCTCCAGCTTTGCACACATAGATGTCTAAAAAGCCATCAGCATTTACATCAACCATATTAACTCCAAAAGACCAACCGTAATTTTCTTTTCCTATACCTGACTCCTCGGTAACGTCTTTAAATTTAAAATTTCCTTCATTGATGTATACTTTGTCTTTTACTGAATTTCCAGCAAAATAAATATCTGGAAGGCCATCATTATTTAGGTCTCCAACAGCAACTCCTCCTCCATTATAAATTTGCGGATAAGATTTAAAGTTTTTGTATTCATCAACAAGTACTGTATTTGTAAAATCAATCGTTGAAATATCATTGGAAATTAAATTAAAAAAAGTTTCAGATTGATTGTCTGTATTAATTTCAGAAACTAATTTTTTATTTAAGTCAGTTATTTCTAATGTTGTTTTTATATTATTAATAACCGCAGTTTCATTTTTTTCTGATTCAGAAACACAAGAGAATAGCAGTGTATTCGACAAAATGATTAAAAGAAAATATTTCATAATATTTGGTTGAAAGAATAAGATTTCGAAGTTATTGAATTTTTATGTTATTTTGAATATTGTTATCCTAAATTTAACACAAATACACAAGTTAAAACATAAAGTAATATAACATTTGTCAGTGTAAAAAAGATGTTTTTCTGAAGTCTTTTCTATATTTACATTAAATTATAAAATATGAAATCTCCCAATTGGATCACCGTTAAAGAATATTCAGATATCACTTATAAAAAATGTGATGGTGTTGCACGTGTTGCATTTAATCGTCCTAATGTTCGAAATGCTTTTCGCCCAAAAACTACGAGTGAATTACTAAATGCTTTTCATGATGCACAAGAAGACACTTCCATAGGTGTAATATTACTTTCTGCTGAAGGACCTTCAACTAAAGATGGAGTGTATAGTTTTTGTAGTGGTGGAGACCAAAAAGTTAGGGGGCATCAAGGCTATGTTGGGGAAGATGGTTACCACCGTCTTAATATTTTAGATTTACAACGAATGATTCGTTTTATGCCTAAAGTAGTTATTTGTGTGGTTCCTGGATGGGCAGTAGGAGGAGGTCACAGTCTTCATGTGGTTTGTGATTTGACTTTAGCGAGTAAGGAACATGCAATATTTAAACAAACAGATGCCGACGTTACCAGTTTTGACGGAGGTTACGGAAGTGCTTATTTGGCTAAAATGGTCGGGCAGAAAAAGGCAAGAGAAATATTTTTCTTAGGAAGAAACTACAATGCTCAGGAGGCATATGAAATGGGAATGGTTAATGCGGTAATTCCACATGAAGAATTAGAAGATACTGCTTTTGAATGGGCACAAGAAATAGTAGCTAAATCTCCAACCTCTATTAAAATGCTGAAATTTGCTATGAATCTTACCGATGATGGCATGGTTGGTCAACAAGTTTTTGCTGGTGAAGCTACCCGCCTTGCTTATATGACGGATGAAGCAAAAGAAGGGCGTGATGCATTTTTAGAAAAAAGAAAGCCAAATTTTGACAAAAAGTGGTTGCCATAAAACTACAAGCTATTCTAAATTATTTATTTATATCTAAACATGAGGGCTTTTTAAATAATCTGCGTTTTAAGAAGTAAATGAACGCTTTTTTAATATTCAAGTTGCTAATATTCAGTAATTCAATACATCATTAATTATGGCTTTCTCATTTTTTCTCATTTTTAGTAAATTTAAATATTGAATTATTAAGAAACTTATCATTTCTTTATGATATGCTAAAGAAAATCATTTAATGAACTTTTATATTTGATGGTATTATAAAATAACAGACTTTAGTGGGTTAAATATTTATACTATGCTTAATGCTTTTATAAGTGGGACTGGATCTTTTGCTCCCGCAAATGTAGTTAAAAATGATTTTTTTCAAAAAGTTGGATCATCAGATGAATGGATATATAAAAATCTTGGAATTAAGGAACGCAGAATTTCTAAGGGTGAGACAACCAGTGATTTAGCGTCAAAAGCTGGTCAAGAAGCTATTAATAACGCAGGATTAACTGCAGAGGATATCAGCCTTATAATAGTCGCTACTGCAACACCAGATAGACTTGCACCTTCGTGTGCTTGTTTTGTTCAAGAAAAATTAAAAGCCATAAATGCAGTTGCCTTTGATATTTCAGCAGTTTGTTCTGGAGCATTATTTTCTATATCGACTGCGGTACAATTTATTAAAACAGGAATGTATAAGCATGTATTGGTAATAGGTGCTGATACTTTTTCTACCATTACCGACTGGACGAGGAGAGATTCTGTTTTCTTTGGTGATGGTGCTGGAGCTATGGTGATTTCAGAAACAAACGAGGATAAAGGGTTTATTGACTTTCTTTTACATTCCGATGGAAGAGGTAAGGATCATTTTACCATAATGGCTGGTGGTTCGGAAGAACCGAGTTCTAGTGAAAGTATTAAATCCAAGAAGCATTTTTTCAAAATGAACGGTCCAGAGGTTTTTAAAACAGCTGTGGAGGTAGTTCCGGCATGTATAATGAATCTTTTACATAAGAATAATTATAAAATTGATGATATAAAATGCCTGCTTCCTCATCAACCTAGTATTGGAATTTTGAAAAAAATTGCAGAAAAAATTGAAATGCCTTTTGAGAAAGTTAAAACAAATATGGATCGTTATGCAAATACTTCTGGCGCTACGATACCTATTATTTTAGACGAAACAAGAAAGAAGGGTGGCTTTCAAACTGGTGATTTGGTATTGTTTGCTGCGGTAGGTGCCGGATGGACTTGGGGTTCTGCTTTATACAAATGGTAATATTAAAAAATAAATTTATATATAAAAAACATACGATATGTTACAAAACAAGACTTTTTTGATTACCGGAATTGCCGATAAGCATTCTTTAGCTATGTATGTTGCAAAAGAAGTAATAAAGCAGGGTGGTAAAGTTATTTGTACAGGTTTAGGAGTCAGTGAATTTCATAAGGATTTGTCCGAAAAAGCACAAGCCTTTCTCAATAAAAATTTTAATGATTTTAAGCTTGCTATTAAACAAGATCTAGGGGATGCACGTGTTGAAATTTTAGATATCACCTTGGAGGCAAATATGCAGTCTTTAGCAAAGAAATTAAAGGATGATAATGTAAAAATTCATGGATTTTTACATGCTATTGCCATGGATAAGACCATTAGGCATAAAGAGGTAAAACCACTACTTCAAGTAACTAAAGAAGAGTTTTGTGACACTATGGATGTATCTGCTTATTCTTTGATTCGATTAGCGCAATATTTGTTCAATTATAACATACTGCAACCAGGAAGTTCAATTTGCTCCATTAGTTATATTGCCGCTGCAAAGGTTACTTTTCATCCATATCGAAATATGAGTATTGCAAAAGCTGCTTTAGAGCGCATTACTATTGAACTTGCAGATGAACTAGGTAGAATGAATGGTACTAGAGCAAATGTGGTACGGTTTTCTACTTATATGGGTAGTAAAGCAGGTAATGCCACTTTAAATGAATCAGATGTAGATACTGCAAATAAAATGAGTCCACTTGGTAATGCTTTGCCTCAGGATTTAGCCAATGAAGTCGTGCATCTTTTTAGACCAGACGGAAGAATTACAGGAGAAATAAGGCATGTGGATGGCGGCTATCATATTACTGGATAAATAGCGTGTTAATTTAAAAATACCCAAATGCATTTATCTAAGTTTTGGGTGGCTATTGGGGTCTGCTTCGTGCATCATTTCATAAACCTTTTCAAAAATATCCTCCTCAGAAGGTTTCGAAAAATAATCACCATCAGTTCCATAAGCGGGTCGGTGTTGTTTTGCTGTTAATGCTTGCGGTTTACTGTCTAAATGTTGATATCCGTTTTGCACATCAAGTATTTCATTTAAAATATAAGCAGAAGCTCCACCCGGCACATCTTCATCAATAACCAATAATCTATTTGTTTTAGCAACACTTTTTACCAAATCATGATTAAGGTCTAAAGGTAATAAAGACTGAATGTCTATCACTTCCGCATCAATACTTACTTGTTGAAGCTCTTTAGCAACTTCTTGGACAATACGTAGGGTACTCCCATAAGAAACAATGGTGATATCAGACCCTTCTTTTACAGTTTCTACAACACCAATTGGAGTTCTTATTTCAGTAAGATTTGACGGCATTTTTTCTTTTAAGCGATATCCATTTAGGCACTCAATAACAATTGCAGGTTCATCTGTTTTTAAAAGTGTATTGTAAAACCCAACAGCTTTGGTCATATTTCGAGGAACTAAAATATACATCCCACGAAGTAAATGAACCAATCCGCCCATTTGAGAACCACTGTGCCAAATTCCCTCTAAACGATGTCCTCTAGTTCTTACAATTAAAGGTGCTTTCTGCATACCATTGGAACGGTAGCGAACTGTCGCAAGATCATCACTCATAATTTGTAAACAATAAAGGATATAGTCCAAGTATTGAATTTCGGCAATTGGCCTCAAACCTCTCATAGACATGCCGATTCCTTGTCCTAAAATGGTAGCCTCTCTAATACCAGTATCTTCAACTCGATTTTCACTATATTTATCCTGTAAACCTTCTAATCCTTGATTTACATCACCAATTTTCCCACTATCTTCTCCGAAGATATATACTTCGGGATATTGACTTAAGATATTGTCAAAATTATCTCTAAGCAATATTCTTCCATCTACTTCCTCAGTATTGTCATTATAAATAGGCTTAACTTCTGAAATCGTTTTTGCATTTTCAATAGCTTCAGAATATAGGTGAGCACTATATTTAGGTTCAATGATTTTAAAATAATTTTCGATCCAATCTTGAAGTTGTTTCTTTTCAAGGGTGTTTTCTGCAATTAAATAACGTAATGTTTTTCTTGCAGCACCTATGATTTCTCCTCGAAATGGTATTTTTTCATCAGATAGTGTAGTGGTAATTTTATTGATAAATACTTTATTTGCACTTTTTTCAGAAGCATTATTAATAAGAGTAAGTACCTCATTTTTTTCCTGAATCTGTGGAGCTAAAAAAGCTTTCCAAGCAGCAGATTTTCCTTCACGGACTTCTTTTTTTATAGATTTTTCAATGGTAACCAACTCATTTTCCGTAGTAAAATTATTAGCTAGAATCCACTCCCGCAGCTTTACGTTACAATCGTATTCTTTTTCCCAGTTTAAGCGTTCTTTATTTTTATACCGTTCTTGGGAACCGCTCGTTGAATGTCCTTGAGGTTGTGTAAGCTCATTTACATGTATTAATACGGGGACATGCGCTTCTCTAGCGATTTTTGATGCTTTTTGATATGCTTCAATTAAACGTGGGTAATCCCAACCGTGAACACAAATAATTTCATAGCCCTTTTCATCTTCAGTACGCTGAAAACCTTTTAATATTTCAGAAATATTTTCTTTAGTAGTTTGGTATTTAGCATGAACTGAAATTCCATATTCATCATCCCAAACATTAATAACCATAGGAATTTGCATAACTCCTGCAGCATTTACAGATTCCCAAAAAAGTCCTTCACTTGTACTGGCATTACCAATGGTTCCCCAAGCTACTTCATTTCCCTTGTCTGAAAAAGTTTTAAATCCTTCTAATTCTTTTACGTTTCTATAAATTTTTGAGGCTTGTGCCAATCCTACCAATCGTGGCATTTGTCCTGCAGTTGGTGAGATATCAGGACTGCTGTTTTTTTGTTTGGTAAGATCTTTCCAAGTACCATCTTCATTTAAACTATGTGTAGCAAAATGACCTCCCATTTGTCTACCTGCACTCATTGGTTCTGCTTTAATATCGGTATGTCCATAGAGTCCAGCGAAGAATTGCTGAATGGTTAGTTTACCAATTGCCATCATAAATGTTTGGTCACGGTAGTAACCACTTCTCCAATCTCCTTCTTTAAATACTTTTGCCCAGGCTAATTGTGGCACTTCTTTTCCATCACCAAATATCCCAAACTTAGCTTTTCCTGTTAAAACTTCTCTACGTCCTAAAAGACTACATTCTCTGCTTGTGACAGCGATTTTATAATCATTTAAAACTTCAGCTTTAAATTCATCGAAAGATAATTTATTATTTGTTTGAGGATTTGTTTGCATATTTTTTTGAGGGTTATATGATGTTGCAAAAGTAATGAAATTAAATTTTTATACAATTTTCATTTTTTGCTTTAAAAAGGTACTGATAATTAAATTAGTATCCCTTTTTTGAGTATAAAGCTACATTAATGTAAATTAATCTAATAAGCAAAACAAAGGGTAAACCGTGTAATAAAACATCAAACCAATCCATTATTGTCATTCCTTCAGTTCCACCTAACATCCATTTTAGTTTTCCATATATATGTGGCTCTGGAAAGAAAGGAGCAAGACCTATGGTAAGACATAATAAAATAACTAATCGCCAGTCGTTAAGTACATTCATAAATTATATTTTTTAATACCATTTTCTCGAAAATAGACCGAATAAGGTCTGTGTATCTAAAGTTATGATAAACCGTATTTTTTCTTCGTAATTTGGCTGTGCTATTTCCCAGCCTAGGTTAGAATATACCGGGAAATATAATTCAAAATAATCTTCTACTAAACTTAACCTTATACCACTATCGAACAACGTTTCTGTAGCTTTGTATTTATTATTGACCAAGCCTACATCTCCATAAGCGTATATCCATTTCCAAATATTAGTACTAATATTTAAAGTAGTCATCCAAGTATTTGAAAAAGAAGGTTCTAGTTTTGATTTAAAGCCACCTTCCGCAATAATTAATTGTTGACTAAATAACCCAGAATTATCACTTCTTCCATAGTAATTATAGTCAAATAAATAATCGGTTGGACGATCTAAGGCGAAACTAAAATAGTCATCATTTGGATTTGTCTTATTTTTTAAAAAAACACCTGCAAATAATCGCACATCTATCTTGCGATTATTATTAAATAATTTCCTGTATTTTAAAGTAGTAGAAATCTTACTGAATTCGGATGATACTTGATAACCAATAGCAGCGCTATAATGGTTGATTAAATTTGGATTGGAATAAATATAACTCATATTAAAAACACTATAATTAGGTGTTTCTAAAGGAATGTTAGGGTCTTTGTCTCGCTCTACCGTAACATTTCTTAAACTTATAAAATGCTTTTTATTATTGCGTAAATTTTTACTGTCTCTAAAGCCTATCGTTGCAAATGGACTCAATCGTTTGTAGAATAAATCATCATCATATGAAAAATAACTACCTGAAACACCAAACCTATAAAAATAAACATTCCCAAATTCAGGCATTTTTTTATATGCAACCGAGCTACTACCCACCAATGTTTTCGATTTTAAAGCCCACATAGGGTTTATTTTGTATTGAAAAGGTTTTTGTAACAGTGTTTTATTATAAAAATTTGCTCCTAAAATGATTCCATCATAAATATTATAACTGTAAGTGGGTATAATAAATAACTGATCATATCTAGGGTCTTCAACGTCTTTTAAAAGACGAACTTGAAACGGTTTGTTTGTTAAGCCTTTTACTTTTTTATAATTATCTCGCTGGTTAATTTCTGGAATTTCACCTTCATAATTAATAGCAATTTTACGAACATCCTTTGCTGGTATTTTAACAGTAACCGAAGAATCAACAGGGTCTATCCATTTTTTATAAATAATATTCTTTTTATCGATTCCGTAAATGGATACTGGAAGTGCTGTTTTTCTTTTATTGATGATATCAATCTCAAGTGTATCTCCTTTTTTATGAAGGTTTTTTAGTTTGAAGTCAATAGAATTTCGATTATCTATAAAGTCTTTAAAAAACCAGTCTACAGGTTTATCTGTATTGTTTTCTAAATATTTTTTAAAATCAATAGCCTTCATGGATTTTAATTCATTTTCAGAAAAAAACTGTTGAATACTTTTTAAAACCGCTTCTTTTCCAATATATCCTGAAAGGTATAATAGTCCTCTTCCTCCATAATAATCACTTCCTATATTTTTGTTGAATTCTAAGAAATAATCTTTTGGAGTGCTGCTTTTTTGATGCAAATTATTTCTAGCCATATTCATATATAAAAATAAATATTGGTCGTTGAATTCTAATTCGGAAGCATGAAAAATACCGAGAATCCAAAGATTGCTTAAATTACCTGCTAACTTCATGTTTGGATAATAGGTTTTTATATATTCCATCATTAAATACACCTGAAAAGCACCTATAATCCAATGATCTTCTCTTGGGTTAACTACTAATGTATTTTCAAGATAGGTCCGGGATATAATTTTAAACATTTCAATATCATACTCAAAATCATTAGGAAATGGACTTATAAATTCTGGTAATAAATTAAGCCCATACACAGGATTCCTTTTGTAATCTATTTCACTTAATACCATTTTATTAAAAGGGTAACTTCCTAAGTTTTTATCCAAATAATGTACGATTCGATCTATAATTAACGCTTGTATTGGTGGCGTTATTTTAAGATGAGTATGATTCGTACTCACTAAAAGTTTATCGGTTTTAATGGTTTTGAAATCTGAAGCTTTTAAAAGTTGCAACTTCACCTGCATTCTGTTTTCTCCTTTTAATTGTATTGTCTTTATTTTATTTTCAGTTGTTTCAGAAACAAGATTTAAATCTGAAATTAAATTAAAGTTAGCAGGCATATGAAAGTTAATATTAAAAGCAGTAGGAGCTAGGTAGGAATCGTTTAAGTCTTTATTACTATAAGTGTTCCATTCGCTGTCAAAAACAGCAGGAGCTAGGTACCAATAGCGGATTTTAAAATCACCACTGTTGGTAATTCCATACCTTGTAAACTTATCGTCTGGTAGTATGATGTGGTATTCCATTTTAAGGATATACGCTTCTCCGGGTAATAGTTTTTTATCTAGTTGAACCCTAATTATATCTACTTCATCACCTCGAGACCAAACCAATGGTTTTTTTATGTTATTATTAATACTTACAATGTTGGAATGACCTCTGTTTTTGTTTTTTTCAAAATGAAATGAACCTTGATAATTTTCTGAAAATCTTTTAGCCAAAGATGTAGTTTTACTTGAAAAACTATTTGCCCAATCGTTTAGATAAATTTCATGTAAAATGGAATCGGAATCATTCTTATATACTAATTCTTGTTCAATAGTAATGGTCCTTAATTCTGGTATAAGCGTAGCGTCAATGTTTATTTGATGTTGAGCTTGTGTAAGTGTTACTATCAATAATCCAACTAAAGATATGTAATGATTAAATGTCAATTATTTTATAATGAATTTAAGAATGGTGTTTGTCGTTTCTTGGCAGTTAATAATAAACTCAAGAATGTAAAAGCGAAATAAATGATACTTTTCATAAAAATAGAGAAGTTATTTCTAATTAAAAGTTTGGACGTAAATTGTATTTAGCATAGAAATTATTTAATATTTCTATTACTTCATCTTCATGATCCACTATATTTATTAAATCTAGATCGTCTGGGCTTATATTTCCATATGACTTTAACAAGGTATCTTTAATCCAATCCACCAATCCACCCCAAAAGTCCTTACCAACTAGAATAATAGGAAACTTTCCAATTTTATGAGTTTGGATTAAGGTAAGTGCTTCAAAAAATTCGTCTAAGGTTCCAAAACCTCCTGGCATTACAACAAATCCCTGAGAGTATTTTACAAACATTACTTTTCTAACAAAAAAGTAATCAAAATCGATGCTTTTGTCACTATCAATATAAGGATTGTCATGTTGTTCAAATGGTAATTCTATATTTAAGCCTACTGAAATTCCTCCAGCATTATGAGCTCCTTTATTTCCAGCTTCCATAATCCCTGGCCCCCCACCTGTTATTACTCCATACCCATTGTCTGCTAGTTTTGCTGCAATATTTTCTGCAAGTTGATAATACTCATCATCTGGCTTTGTTCTTGCAGATCCAAATATAGAAACACAAGGTCCAATTCTACTTAGTTTTTCATATCCATTTACAAATTCCCCCATGATTTTAAAAATTCCCCATGAGTCATTTGTTTTTACTTCATTCCAATTCTTTGGGTTTATTTCTTTTTTCATCTGTATTTTTTGATTAAAGCTTTTTGGTTTTATAGCCTTTGATAATAGCAATCCTATTGCTAATGTAATTCTTTTTTAAGAAAACGTGCGGTATGACTTTTCTTGATTTTTACGATTTCTTCTGGGCTTCCTTTTGCTAAAATTTTACCTCCATTTTTTCCGCCTTCGGGGCCAATATCGATAATGTAATCTACCGTTTTAATCACATCTAAATTATGTTCAATAATAACTACGGTATTTCCTTTATCTACGATTTTATTTAGAACACTTAGTAAAACTCTAATGTCTTCAAAGTGGAGTCCTGTTGTAGGTTCATCTAATATATAAAAAGTATTTCCAGTGTCTCTCTTTGAAAGTTCAGTTGCTAATTTGATACGCTGCGCTTCACCACCAGAAAGCGTTGTAGATTGCTGTCCCAAGGTAATATAACCTAAACCTACGTCTTGAATTGTTTTTAGTTTTCTAAATATTTTAGGGATAAGTTCAAATAAAACACAAGCATCTTCAATAGTCATTTCTAGGATGTCATAAATTGATTTTCCTTTGTATTTTATTTCAAGAGTTTCTCTATTAAAACGTTTTCCTTGACAAGTTTCGCATTCCACATAAACATCAGGTAAAAAATTCATTTCTATAACTCTCAAACCGCCACCCCTACATGTCTCGCAACGTCCTCCTTTAACATTAAAACTAAAACGACCTGGTTTATAGCCTCTAATCATGGCTTCTGGTACTTTAGAAAAGAGGCTTCTTATTTCTGAAAACACTCCAGTATACGTAGCAGGGTTGGAACGAGGTGTTCTACCAATGGGTGATTGATTGATGTCAATCACCTTGTCAATATTTTTTAAACCATCTATTTTTTTATAAGGCATTGGTTTTTTAACTCCATTAAAAAAATAGGTATTTAAAATAGGGTATAGCGTTTCATTGATTAAAGTAGATTTCCCACTTCCTGAAACTCCCGTTATACCTATCATTTTCCCTAAAGGAATCTCAATAGAAACATTTTTTAAATTATGCCCAGTTGCACCAGATAATTTTAATGTTTTACCATTTCCTTTTCTTCTCTTTTTGGGAATGGTAATTTCTCTCCTTCCATTTAGGTAATCAGCAGTAAGTGTATGGTGTTTTAAAATCTCTAATGGTGTTCCTACGGAATCAATATTTCCTCCTTGCTTTCCTGCTGCTGGTCCTATATCGATTACATAATCTGCAGCCTCTATCATTTCTTTATCGTGTTCCACCACTATAATAGAATTCCCTAAATCTCTTAATTTTACCAATGAATCAATTAGTTTTTCATTATCACGTTGATGTAAACCAATACTTGGTTCATCTAAAATATAAAGCACACCTACTAATTGAGATCCAATTTGAGTAGCCAATCTAATGCGTTGAGCTTCTCCACCAGAAAGCGATTTAGAACTTCTATCCAGCGATAAATAAGTAAGGCCGACATCTATTAAAAATTGCAATCGAGTTTTTACTTCTTTTATAATTTCCTCTGCTATTTTAAGTTGAGTTTTAGAAAGGTCTTTTTCTAAATTTTGAAACCAATCTGCAATATCTACAATATCCATATGGGCTAGATCAGCAATACTTTTTCCACTCACTTTAAAGTATAATGATTCTTTTCTTAATCTTGCTCCATTGCATTCAGTACAATCTACATGGTCCATAAAATCTTTTGCCCAACGCGTTAAAGATCTAGATTCGTTGTCTTCAAAAGTGTTTTTAATAAAGGTGACAATTCCTTCAAATTCGATTCTGTAGTTTCTAGTAATACCTAAAGTTTTGGATGCTACTTCAAACTTTTCATCAGTACCATAAAAAATTACATCTTTAGCTTCTTGAGGTATTTTATTGAAAGGATCGGTTAATTTGAAATGATAGCGTTGTGCTATTAATTCCAATTGTTTAAAGATCCAATTTTGTTTTTGAACTCCTTGAGGAGCTAGCGCTCCTTGATTGATGGAAACATTCTTATTTGGCACTATTTTATCCAGATTAACTTCATATAATTTACCAAGCCCTTTACATTTTGGACACATACCCTTAGGAGAGTTAAATGAAAAATTATTTGGTTCCGGGTTAGGGTAGGAGATACCACTACTTGGACACATTAAAGAACGACTGAAATACCTAGTTTTATTGGTTTCATTATCTAAAACCATGATTACATCTTCTCCGTGATACATTGCTGTTACTATTGATTCACTAACACGTTTATCTAAAACAGATTCTTTATTTATTTTTAAACGATCAATAACTATTTCAATATCATGATTTTTGTATCGGTCCAATTTCATCCCGCTAACAATATCTTTGACTTCCCCGTCAACACGAACTTTTAAAAACCCTTGTTTTGCTATTTGCTGAAATAATTCTCGATAATGACCTTTTCGAGAACGAATTACAGGAGCTAAAATAGAAACTTTTCTATCTTCAAAATCTTTAAGAATTAGCTCTTGAATTTGCTCATCGCTATAACTCACCATTTTTTCGCCCGTGTTATAACTATAAGCATCACTTGCACGCGCAAATAATAATCGTAAAAAATCGTAAATTTCAGTGATGGTACCGACTGTAGAACGTGGACTTTTACTAGTAGTTTTTTGTTCAATAGCAATTACTGGAGAAAGACCTTCAATTTTATCGACATCTGGTCGCTCCAAGCCTCCTAAAAACTGGCGAGCGTATGCAGAAAAAGTTTCTATATACCGACGTTGTCCTTCCGCATAAATGGTATCGAAGGCTAAGGAAGATTTACCACTACCTGAAAGTCCTGTAATTACTACTAGTTGCTCTCGAGGAATGCTAACATCAATGTTCTTTAAATTATGAACTCTTGCACCATAAACTTCAATAAACCCTTCATTTTTTGTCATAGTTTGCAAAGATAATTAAATGAAAAGATATTTTATTTGAATGTGTAGTCTAATTAATTTATGCGAGCTGGAAACTAATCATTAATCCATTTTTAAAACATTTTTTATTTGATTTAGATTTCCATCAATATTACTTGGAACTTCTAATCCTAATATTTTACACATTAATGGATAGATGTGAATGTTCTTAATAGAAGGAGTTCTATGTGCTTTTTTAAAAGCTGGACCATTTGCATAAAATATGCCGTGCATGTCTTTGTGTTTTTGATCATAACCGTGTACTCCAAAATTTGTGTTTATATGCTGTTTTCTGGATGCTATTCCCTTAGTCGATGAAAAATAATATCCAAAATCTGGTAAAATTTGAATAGCTCCCCAATTCTTATTTTTAGGAATATATTCAAAACCCGGTGTGTTTTCAGTTTTATAAACTTTAAAATTAGATTCCTTCTTTTTTAAATACGTGTAAATTGAATCAATTTGATTCTTATTGTTAGGATGGATATTTACAATCGCACCATTGTCTATACTTGTATATAAGGAGTCATTCTCTATTTTTTCAATAGCTATGAATTTAGAGATTGGTACCGTAGACATCCCATGATCTGAAACAATAATTATGTTTACGGCTAGTCCTGTTTTTTCAATTCCTTTAAACAGAACTCCCAATTGTGTATCTAATTCAAATAATGTTTTTTTTAATTCTTCATCATTTTTTGTACCATACTTATGTCCTGTATCATCCATGTCAGAAAAATACATGGTAATTAAATGGGGTCGCTTTTTTGGAGGTAATTTTAGCCAATCAATGGCTTGATTAACTCGCACTTCATTTTTTACACTATTATCAAACCTATAATAATAAGTAGGCTTGAGTCCTTGGATGTTTGCTTCAGTGCCAACAAAAAAATAACTTGCTGTTACCATATTTGATCTGTTTGCTTGTATCCAAATGGGGTTTCCACCGTAAAAACTTCCATCCTCTACCTTTTCTCGATCCCTTATCCTATAAGTCATGTCTTTGTCATAACTATAAAAACTATTAGCAATGATTCCGTGTTTGTCGGGGTACATTCCCGTTGCAATTGTGTAATGGTTTGGAAAAGTTTTAGTTGGAAAAGAAGGAATTAAAGATTCAGAATTAATTCCATTTTTTATAAAATTGATTAAATGTGGGGGTTTATATTTTTCTACATAATCCCAACGAAAACCATCAAGAGATATTAATATTAAATATGGTTTTTTTGCAGATGCTTTTGAATTTTTTGTTACAATAGAACTAACAGTATTATATGTTTTTCTGTCACAAGATATGATGCTTACTATTCCAATTATAAATACAAGACTAAAAATAATAATTCGTTTTGTCATTTTAATCTTTTTTTTGGTTGTTTAAGCTAGTAATTTAGTGAATATAAACGAAATGTAAGGTTTGTAAGCTGTCTCTTATACACATCTCCGAGCCCACGAGACCGTACTAGATCTCGT
>OJCA01000086.1_pt1 | contig 18015 bp, 9 predicted proteins | sample 1591551 | NCBI WGS metagenome assembly OJCA01 (sample SAMN05416738, study PRJEB24817) | seawater metagenome | isolation source: Sea water | place: Canada:Atlantic | collected 2013-07 | reverse complement strand
AATCTTGGCACCACTTGGAAAGACTCCGCATACGCCTTCACCCACGACGGCTGGACCCTCGTAGGTGCCGCCGGAAACAACGGAGGACTCTACGGTTTCGAGTCCTCGGCTGTCCCGGCCCCGGGCATGCAAACCGCTCTGCTTAACAGCAACAGTGCCGCCAATCACATCACCTACTACTTCCGCAAAGAATTCACCTACAATGGCAGCACGGACGCCGGGGTCAACGTCACGATCGACATGATCAACGACGACAGTGCCACTTTCTATCTCAATGGTACGCCGATTGGAGGTGACGGAATTGCTGCTAACGCTGATTGGAAAGCAACTGCTTCCCGCACCGTGGGCAATGCGATCGAGGAGCTAGGGGTCGCTACCGCCAATGGCTCCAATCTCGTTGTTGGAACCAACATCATCGCCGCCGAAGTCCACCAAACTAACGACAGCAGTTCCGATTGCGTGTTTGGTGCGCGTTTGAGCATTTCCGCGCCGAGTGCGCCGAGCATTATTATGAACGAGGTCCTGCCCGCTGGTGCCGGCACCGGATTTGTCGAGTTCTTCAACCCGACCGGCAGCACCATCGACCTCGGCGGCTACTACCTCAGCGACACCCCTGGCAATCTGACCCAGTTTCAGATCCCCGGCTCGTTGAACATCCCCGCGTCAGGCATTGCTTCGGTCGGCTTCACCGAATCGAACCTCACCGTTGCTGACCCGACCGTCGTCTACCTCACCGACCCGGATGGCACTACGGTGGTCAATGCGATCAACACCGCGCTCCCTCTCGATGGACGTTCGCTCGGGCGCAAGCCGGACGGCGGGGGAAGCTGGTTCCTGTTCACCAACTCGACACGCGACAGCGCCAACTCAAGCGCGAGCGCCGGGAGTCTCGCCGGCGTCCTTACATTAAGCGAAATTGCTTTCGATACCGGAACCGACGATGCCGTATTCGTAGAACTCTACAACGCCGGTGCCGCCTTACTCAATCTCTCAGGGCTGTCGGTCGCTTCGGCGCTCGATTTCAGCGACAAGGTCGCGCTCAGCGGCAGCCTCGGGGCCGGGGCTTACACCAGCGTCGATGTGCCCTTCATCGGAAACAACCTGCCGCTGTTCTTGATCGACTCGAATGATAATGTCATCTCTGGCACCATCATCGACCGACCATCAAGTGGTCGTGATTCGCTGCAGACCTACCCTGCTGGGTCGACCGAGTGGTTCTCGACCCCAACCGCTACCCGCGATGCCGGCAATAACCCGTCGCGCACCGAGGACATCATCATCAACGAGATCATGTACGACACGCCCTCGAAGCAGCTTCGCGGCGAATTCATCGAACTATACAACCGAGGTGGCTCGACCGTCGATCTCTCTGGCTGGGACTTTGCCGACGGCATTAATTTCACGATCCCTCCCGGGACCTCGATCCCCTCCGGTGGCTATTTAGTCGTCGTAGCGGACAGTGCATACATGTCGGCGACTTACGGCGGTATTCCGATGGTTGGCAATTTCACCGGCCAGCTTTCCAACGGTGGTGAATTGGTGCGCCTCGAGGATTCTTTCGGCAACCTCGCCGATGAGGTTCACTACATGCCCAGCGGCGATTGGCCCGAACTCGCGGATGGCGACGGCGCCAGTATGGAGCTGCGTCACCCCGGCATGGACAACAGCATTTCCACCGCCTGGTCGGACAGCGATGAGAGTGCCAAGAGCACGATGAAGCACTACTCGGTCAGCGGGCAGTATTTACAGAATAACAGTCGCGGCGGCACCGACGACTACCGGGAACTGCACTTCCACCTGGTCGGCGACGCCTATGTCATCCTGGACAACATCCAGGTCCGTAAAAACGGCACCGGGACGAACTTCGTCACCAACGGCACCACGCACGCCACCAACGGCTCGAGCGCCAGCGGTTGGCTCGCGCAGGGAACGCACTGGTCGAGCTTTGTCCAGTCCGGGCAACTGCATCTCATCAGTGACGGCCATGGCGATCAGAAAGCCAACCGTGCCGAGATCGATATCATTGGGATTGCCGACAACGACCAGCTGACCATCGAATTCGACGCTCGCTGGATCTATGGCCGCCCGCGCCTGATCTCACAGACGTGGGATCACTCGGTTGGAAAGCCGTTCCTCATCGAGGTGCCGAACAATCTCGGAACGCCAGGGGCGGCAAACTCCCGGCTGGAGGCCTCGTCCGCCCCCGTTGTCGACCAACTCGTTCACAGCCCGGCGGTGCCAACTTCTTCAGACCCGGTGACCATCACCGCGCGCATCAGCGGAACGCCGGCCGCATCCGTGAACCTCGTCCACCGCCTCGACAACAACAATGCCAATGGCTCCTGGCTAAATCTCGCCATGAGCGACGACGGAAACACAGGCGGTGACGAGACTGCCAACGACGGCATCTATTCCGCCACCCTGACACAGTATCAAAGCGACAATGCGATCGTGCAATTCTACGTCGAAGCGACCGGCATCGGCGGTGTCTCGACCACCCAGCCTAAACTCGGCCTCAACCGCCCGGCCATGTATGTCGTCGACAACAGCAACATCCCGTCGGACTTGCGCACCCAGCGCTTCGTGGTCTCGCAGTACGACAGGGACGCCATCAGCAGCACCGGCTACAGCTCGAAGTATCAATTCGACTTCCCGCGCATGTCGAACCACTACTTCAACGCCACCTTCATCTCGGACGAGCGCAAGATTTTCTACAACGCCGAGATCCGCAAGAGCGGCAGCCCCTTCACGCGGTCCAGCGGCAGCGGTCTCGATCACGGCAAGTGGAAGCTCCCGGCCGACCGCTATTTCCGTGACCAGCGCAAACGCGTCATCGACCCCTCCACCGACTACAACGATCGTATGGGACGCTACTTTCTCTACCAGCTCGGCCACCCCACTAACGAGAACGAATGGGTCCGCACAGTCATCAACGGCAGCTCCGCCAGCGTGCGCGAGGATATGGAGCCGATCGCCAGCGACTACCTCGACCGCAATTTCGAAGACGGCGGGAACAGCACGCTGCTGCGCATCGACGACGAGTGGTGGTTCGAAGACTTCAATAGCGATGGCACCGCTCCGCGTGGCTCGCGCAATGCGACTTGGGAGTATAAGAGCACCGAAGCGCCCATCCGCTACCAGAGCGAGTGGATCATGCGTTCGCGCGAGGGCGACTACGACTACGCAAGCTTCATCGAATTCGTCAAGACACTCAACCAGAGCGGCACCGAGGACGACCTCAATCGCATCATGGATCACAACCTCTGCGGCCTCAACGCAGCGGTGCGCGGTTACGATGCCGAGTGGGACACCTTTTCCGTCGATCGCGGCAAGAACGGCTACTTTATGCGTAAACCCGACGGGCTCTGGATGCTCGCCCACTGGGACGGAGACCGTGCTTTCTCGGGGACAACCCGGAAATTCACCTCTGGCCGATCCGGCACCAGCACCTACCTCAACAAGCCCTATTTGCGCCGCCACATGAACTACTACCTGACCGAACTGGTGGACAAACACACCGAGAACTCCGTCCGCACTGCCGCTTGGATGTCGGCTGAACAGACCTCTGTAAGCTCCCCCTCGTTTCCAACCAGCAAATTCACCAATTGGTTCTCCGGCCGCAAAGCCAGCACCTTAAGTTTTATCGGTTCGGCTTACTCGACCAACTTCAACGTCACCACCGCCGGGGGCACCACCACCGCCGACTTCCGCACGATTTCAGGGACGGCCCCGTCCGAGGTGTTCGACATCCGCGTGCTAGAGCGTCCGGAAGGTGTCGTCGAATGGTCAGGCACAACCGCCTGGACGATCCGCGACCTTTGGCTCGCCAATGGCCAGAACTCCTTCACCATTCAGGGGCTCGACCGTGAGGGCAACGTCGTCCAGACCGATAGCTACTCAATCACCAAGAGCAACAACGCCCCGCCGATCGTTATCTTTAACAGCAACCCCGGCAGCTTCAACCTCGGCGTCTCGGAGACACTATTGATCGACGGTTTCGGAAGCTTTGACCCCGAGGGAGGCGGGCTCAGCTACGCCTGGTCGGTCGCACCGACAACCAACGTTCAGCTCACCGACAATGGAATTACCGCCAGCGCTACTTTTACCCGGCCGGGCCTGTTCGAGTTCACCATCACAGCCACCGACCCGCAAAACAATGCCACAGCAGTCACGCGTGAGGTCGCGGTCTACAACATCAGCGACTTCAGCACCTTCGGTGATCCGGCCTTGCCATCAGTTTATACCCTGAGCGATGTTGGGATCCGCGATAACTACTCGCCTAACGCGTGGATTTCGCTCGAGAACAATTCTGGAAATCTCCTCTTGCAAGTGCTGAACGACAGCGGCTCGCCGACGATCGTGCGCCCTCTCCCGGCAGACACTGATTTCTCCCTGTATACTGACCTTGAACTCACCACCCGCCAGTTCGGCAACTTCCACACCGGCCTGACCGTCGAGACGCTGGATACCGGCGGTACTCGCAATTATTTCTTCGGCATCGAAGACGGTGATTCCTTGGTCGTAAAACGGGATGGCACCACACTCGCCAGCACTCCGTGGTCGTCGAGCCACGCCAAGATCCGCATCCGCCGCTCCAGCTTCAGCCTTGTCTTCGAATACCGTGTCGATGACGTGTGGAGCACGCTCCACACGCAGCCGATCCTCGCCAGTGCCACTGGAGTCAACGGCGGTATCTTCACCACTTCCACCGGCAGTGATCAAGCGGTCGGAACCGAATTTGATTTCCTCATGCTCATCGATCCGAACTCCGGCTCCGACGCGCTCGATTTCTTGCGCATTACCGAACTGATGTACAATCCGATCGGCGGCGGCGCGCTCGAGTTTATCGAGTTTCTCAACACCGGGCCGGTCGCGATTGAGATCACCTCCTCGAGCTTCAGCGACGGCCAGCCGTTTACCACTTTCCCGTTCCCGAGTAAGACGCTCGCACCTGGCGCGTATGGTCTGATCGTCGCGGACACGACCGCGTTCACCAACCAATATGGTGCCGGATTCAACATAATCGCCGATTGGCCAATCGGTGCGCTCAGCAACGGTGGCGAACGTATTGTCTTCCGTGACCCGCTCGGTAACGTCATCCACGACTTCAGTTACGACGATGCTGCCCCGTGGCCAACCCTCCCCGACGGCAGCGGTCCTTCGCTCGAAGTGATCGACACCGAAGGCGACTACAACGATCCGCTCAACTGGCGCACCACCATCATCGGTGGCACCCCGGGAGCGCCGCCTTCCCTCGACGCGGATGGGGATGGTTTGAGCGACATCCAGGAGGCCACCCTCGGCACCGACCCGAACAATCCGGACACCGACGGTGACGGTTCCAATGACGGCAGCGAGGTGATCGCAGGCACCGATCCGCTCGACTCGACTTCACTATTCAAGATCACCAGCATTTCCAAAGCACCCGACACCGGCGACGTGACGCTCACCTGGAAGAGCGTCCCTGGGAAAAACTACCGCCTCGAATACAGCCAGGATCTCGAGGCAGGGAGTTGGCTTGCGGTCGATGGCGGCGTCATTATCCCCTCTGGCGGCACGACTACCTCCTATACCGACACCGCCCCACCAGCTGGTGGCGTGAGTCGATTCTACCGCGCCGGTGTAGAGCCTTAGCCATTATTGTTCTGCCAGGTATTGGCTGCCCAAATCTCTGACAGCGTGGCCTCGGCGGTGACGATTTCTGCTCTGCCGGAGATTATGAAACGGCCCTTCCTCATTTTTCTATTTCCGCCCTGAAAGATACCGATTGGCTCGGCCAATTTCTGTCCGATTGGTTTGAGATTCCCTTTGTGAAAAAGAATTTTCCAGACAAGCATTAAAAGAATTTCCGGGAGGCTGTCATTTAATGACCTCCTCAAAATTGCCATATAGAATGATCATGTCGTATCGAATCTCTCTCATCTGTTCTGCTCTTCTTCTGCTTCCTTCCATTGCATTGGCCGGAAACTGGTCCCACTGGCGGGGACCTTCTGGAAACGGTTCTTCCTCCGATGCCAAACCACCGGTGGAGTGGAGTGCTACCAAGAACGTCAAGTGGAAGGTTCTGATTCCGGGGCGCGGATCTGGCTCCCCGGTGATTTGGGAGGACAAGGTCTTCGTAGTCACGGCTGTTGCCGCGGATGGCGGAGCGGGGTTCGACGGGGAAAACTTGTCCAAGCTCGCCTTCAAGATCTTCTGTTTCGACCGCAAGACCGGCAGAGTGCTCTGGGAGAAAACAGCTGCTGAATCAACGCCGCACGAGGGAACGCACTCTACGAACGGATTCGCTTCGGCATCACCTTGCACCGATGGCACCCATGTCTATGCCTACTTCGGATCTCGTGGTCTCTTCTGCTACACCATGGACGGTGAATTTGTCTGGAAGCGGGACGACTTCGGAAAAATGGAAACCCGTAATGGTTTCGGGGAGGGGAGCTCGCCCACTTTAATCGGTGACAAAATTCTGGTCCCCTGGGATCATGAAGGCCCTTCTGCCCTCTACGCCCTTGAGAGTTTGACGGGTAAGACGATCTGGAAGACCGAGCGGGACGAGCCAACCAACTGGTCAACGCCGCTCGTCGTCAAGCATGGTGGAATCACTCAGGTTGTCATGAATGGGCAGACATGTGCGCGTGGTTACGATCTTGCAAGCGGCAAAGAGCTGTGGCGTTGCGCCGGGCAGACTCAGCGACCGGTGACTTCCGCCGTGGCGATTAAGGATCTAGTTATTGTGGGCAGCGGCCATCGGGGATCGTTCATCGGCGCGTTCCGCCTTGACGGTCGAGGCGATCTGAAAGGAACTAAAAACGTCGCGTGGAGTTGGGATCGTAACACCCCTGACCTTGCTTCACCCCTCATTTCCGAGACCCGTCTCTATTTTCACAAGGGGAAGTCGTCCCAGCTGTCGTGCGTGAATCCTATCACGGGAGAGGCCCATTACACGGCCGCCCGGATCCCAAATCTTTCCACTCTTTACGCCTCGCCAGTCGCGGCGGGTGGCCATGTCTATATCACCGGTCGCAGCGGCACCACGGTCGTGATCAAGGATAGTGAAAAGTTGAAGATCGTCGCAACAAACTCGGTAGACGAAGGAGTCGATGCCACGCCCGCGCCCGTGGACAACGAGTTGTTTATTCGCGGCGAACGTCACCTATTCTGCATCGCCGAGAAAAAATGATGGATGCAGGGGCACGTATAATTTACCTCTTCATTGTATCAATTTTTTTGCCTTTCTCCAAAGATGATTTACGATCTAGCGTCTCGACTTTGAAATCCGAAACTGAATCAAAGGCCCCACCCTTTATTTCATCCGCGTTTGCCTGAAGTCATTCTCGCTATGAGTCCGAAATTTCTAGGAATAATCATTGTCATGTTGTCGCTTGCGCCCGCACAGCTTCCTGGCGCCGAGACCGAAGCAGTCCGTTTGAAAGATTTATCGGGCAAGGTGGTGGAGCCCCTTGCCAACCACGGACAGAAAGTAACAGTCTTATTCTTCCTCACGACGGAGTGCCCCATCGGCAACCGTTATGCACCTGAGATCACTCGTATTGTTCAGCATTATAAGGATCAAGGCGTCACCTGCCACGCCATTTACGCCCATGAAACGTCAGTGGAAATCACAAAACACCAACGCGAATACAAGCTCTCCGTCGGCGCCTTGCTCGATCCGGAACTGAATCTGGCCAAGCTCACTGGTGCCACCGTGACACCGGAAGCCTGTATTCTCGGCCCGGATGGTGAGATCCTCTATCGCGGACGAATTGACGACCGAGCTGTGAAATACGGGACGGTCCGACTGGAGCCCCGGGTGCGGGACCTGCGTCTCGCACTCGATGCCGTGCTCGCCGGCAAGCCGGTGGCTAAAAAGTTCACCCAGCCCATTGGCTGTTATATTTTCTTTCCCGACCCTCCCGAATCCCCCCTTCCCAATCAAGAAAAATAAGCCCATGCATCTGGTCCAAAAGTCCGCTACAATCCTCTCCCTTTGTCTCTTTTTCCAGCCCTCGCAGGGCGCTGAAAAAGGGAGCCCCGTCACTTTCAGTAAGGACATCGCCCCGATCATCTTCGAAAGCTGCACCACCTGCCACCGACCGGGCCAGATCGGTCCCTTTTCGCTGACTGACTACAAGACCGTCAAACGGCGGGCCAAGCAGATCGTTGAAGTCACCGAAGAACGCATCATGCCTCCTTGGCACGCCGACCCGGGTGATGTGGTATTTAGTAACGACCGCTCTCTCACCCCGCAGCAAATTTCGCTCTTCGCCGACTGGGTTGCCGCCGGTAGCCCCGAGGGTGATCCTTCAGAGACACCGCCGCTTCCGGAATTCCATGGGGACTGGCAAATAGGCAAGCCAGACCAGATTGCCACGATGGTGGAGCCCTTCACCATACCGGCCGAGGGCAGGGATATCTACCGCCATTTTGTCATCCCACTGAACCTCGATCAGGACACTTGGGTAAAAGGTGCGGAGTTTCTCCCCGGCGACCCGGAGGTGGTTCATCACATACTCTACTTTCTCGACACCACAGGAAAGGCTCGGGAATACGACGCCGAGGACACGAAACCTGGCTTCGGTATGTCAAAATCGAACGCCGGGTTCCGTTACATTGGCGGCTGGGACGTTGGCACCCAACCCTCTGAATTACCCTACGGCCTCCGCTGGCTCATCCCGAAGGGTTCGGATCTCGTGGTGCAAATCCACTATCATCCGAGTGGCAAGGAGACCACCGACCAATCATCCGTCGGTTTCCATTTCTCGGACGAACCGACATCCCGTCCCTGGTCCATCATTCAAATACCACCGCGCTTCGGCGAACTTCAAGGCATCGACATCGCTGCAGGTGATAAAGAGCATCTTGAAAAGGCCACTTTTATCATTCCGGAGGATTGTGAAGCCTTCGCCGTCAACGGCCACGCCCACTACCTCGCCAAGCGCATGGAATTGACCGCCACTTTCGCGGACGGAAGCACCCGGTGCCTGCTCAGAACCACGCGGTGGGACTTCAGGTGGCAGGAGGACTACGCCTTCGAGGAGCCCGTCAAGCTTCCCGCAGGCACGCGCCTCGACGTGCTGATTTCCTATGATAACTCTGCCTCAAATCCTAATAATCCGACCATTCCCCCGGTCGGAGTGCGATGGGGTCCATCGACCACCGACGAAATGGGATCGATCACGCTGGCGGCAATGTTCGACACCCAGGACCAAAAAATGGCGACCCACGAGGCCCTGCGGATCTTCCTCGTCAACCAGTTAATCGACCGTCTCATGGAGGGCAAATTTGGCGGTCGTAACAAACAGATGGTACAAGCACGAAAATTACTGCAGGCACTGGATCTGAACCAAGATTCCCAGCTCTCGCCAAGCGAGCGCATCCCTGCCATCGACTTCATCCGGAATAGCGACTTTATGAAGAGATTCGGAGCGATCGGATTCGACTGATAGCTACGCAAACCGCATGCTTTCCGACAATGGCAGGCATCCGGAATATCCACCTCTTCATTTCACCGTTACTGGGATTTTAGAAAGACGTGCTTCCCCGTCATGAGATTCGTTTCGCTCGCCCTGCAGGACAGATATTGACCACTCCGGACCATGGGTTTAAACTGCCTTCCTATGCGTGCCGTCCTTTTGTTCCTATCGCTCTTCATCGCCAGTGAGGTAACTTGCTCCGCGATCACCATCAATGGACTCAGGGACGAGACTGTCTACGCCGATAGCGTCACCTTCGAGGTCGTCCACGAACCCGGCTTCGGACTCCAGTTTCTAATCAACGGAGACAGTGCCACAACGAGTTCCCCAATCACCATCGACGAGGCAGGATTCTACGAACTTCTTGTCAAAAAACTCGCTCCTGGGTCGTCCGAAATCGTGGAAAGTGAGACTGTGCATTTCATTGTCCGCTCAAGCGAGCGTGGCAGCTCTGAGAACGGGCTTCGACCATGGGTGCCTAGGATGAATATCCCCGCCGCTGATGCGGAGATCGACTCAGGCTCATTGGAGCTCATCGCGCCGAGGCAGTTCCCAATCAACTGGCCCATCCCGGTGGTGGCAAAGCTTGTCGACGGAGGTAATCAACCTCTGCGCGTGATGGCGGATGCGCAAATCAATGACCAGACCGTTCGACTCTACCGCGGGGTCGGAAGTTTGCATCTCTCTGCTGTTTCTGCCGATGAAACTCACAACATCACGATTGAGGCCGCGTCTCAATCCGCGACGACAGATGTGCTGACGAGTTCCCTGCCCATCATTATCGCTCCCGCGAGCATCGATCTAGACACCAACTGGACCAACCCGGGAATCGTTCAAATCAACGCAGACATGAATGTTGCCGCAGGCGCAACGCTATCGATCGGTCCTGGTGTGATCGTAGAGATCGGCAATGGCGTGGATCTCACGATTGATGGTAACTTGCTGCTCAACGGGGAGGAGAGCAACCCGACTGTCATGACAGCTGCGCCCGGTTCTATTTGGGGCGGCTGTCTCGTCAACGGCGAGGTCCACGCCACCTTCCTATTCGTCACCCGCGGCGGCGAGGACCCGAATTGGTTCAACGGCTCCGGTTTTTCTGCCCATCGTAAGGACCAGGCAACTTTCTTGTTTAATACTGACAGCTCCGGCTCCTTCGAGGATTGCTACTGGATCGAGAATCCCGGACAGGCGCTGCACGGCAATGACGCAACGCTCACGCTCGATCGATGCCTCGTGCAGCGAAGCCCCACTACCGGGCAGTTCAATGGTGGTGCGGTCGTTCTCCGCGACTGCCACCTTGTGGAATTTCCGAGAGACTCTCCTGAGTTCGCCCACAAGGTCAACGACGGCATCTACTTCAAAACCGGAAATCACGAATTGCACGATACCGTGATCGGTTGGGCCAAAGACGACGGCGTCGATGCTGGATCGGGTTCGGCAGGAACGGTTCTGGTCGACGGATGCTGGTTCGAGTCCTGCTTCCACGAAGCCATGGCATGGAGCGGCGGTGGTCGCGATGTCATCGTGCGCAACACCGTAGCTCTCAACAGCGGGCAGGGAATCGAATGCGGGTTTAGCACTAGCGGCAGTAGCCCGATCGTCACGGTGTCCGATTCAATCACTATCGGAAATTCCATCGGCTGGCGCTTCGGTGACAACTACACTTGGGACTATAAAGGCTTTCTCACCGTCACGGATTCGATATCGCTCTATAACGAGAAGGACGTCTGGGGCTATGAGTGGGATTCCTGGACCTATCGTGCCGATGCCATGGACATCCGCGATAATTGGCTCACCCGGGAAAATCCAATGCACCCGGACAACCGCATCTGGGACGGCTCCGATCTCACCCTGATCGAAGCGCTTGAGCCAACCACCGCGGTCGTGGGTGCCGGCTTCAGCAGCAGCGAGATGCAACGGCCGATGCAGCGCTACGGTGAGGAGATCGAATTCGGCTTCAGTTCATTCGGTTCGATCCCACCAGGGCTTGGCTTCACGATCTCCTCGAAAGTCGTCGGCAAGTCCGAAGAGACCACCATTTTCGGAGGTCTGAGGGCGAGTTCCGGACAAATGCTCGCCAGTTACAAGCCCACTTTCTCCCCTCGTGGCGGACTTGTCGAATACATCAGATTCACCCTGCACGACGGCAACAACGGGCAGATTACCACCCCGCGCAATCTCATCTACATCGACACACCCGACGTCGACAATCTCGAGGTCGTCGTTCCACTTGGATCAGAATGGGCTTACCTCGACAACGGCAGCGATCCTGGTCCGGGTTGGATCGAGGAGAACTTCGACGACTCCACTTGGAAGTATGGACCTGCAGAATTCGGCTACGGTGACGACGACGAGTCCACCAAAATCGACGACTCTTCTGCAAACTATCCAAGCTATTATTTCCGCCACGCGTTCGAACCGGATGATCTATTCGGCGATACACAAGCCACGATTCGCCTCAGGCGCGACGATGGGGCCATCGTTTACCTCAACGGGATCGAAGTGATGCGCAGTAACCTGCCGAACGGTCCGATCTCACAGTTAGATTTCGCCTTGGGCGTCGTCGACGACAAAGATGAATATGTTACGGTGTCGATCGATTCTTCTCTCCTTATCGATGGCGATGAGAACATTCTCGCCGTCGAAGTTCACCAGGCAAACGCGACATCGTTGAATGTGAGCTTCGATCTCGAACTTAAGCTCGAACGGCCACTGGAGCCGAAGCTATTCCTGGTTCCAAGCGCTGAATTAAAAGCTCTGATCTTCTGGACCAACACCGGCAACGAACTGTTGGAAGAATCTACCGACCTCGTGACCTGGACTCCCATTCCAGATGCGGTTAGTCCCAAGGAAATCGACTACACGAACGAAGGAGCGTGGAGATTCTATCGCCTGAGAATGGTGCCATGATCGTGAAGGTTGATTATCGATCCGGTCCGAAGATCGTCAGTGGATCAGAATGGAACTTCATAAAATCAGGAGCGCTGGGATGGCCTGCATAAGGTCCAAAATGATGCCCCTGGTTTTTATTGCGCCAGACGAGCACCCAGGCCGTTTTACGGCTCCACTCGTCGTGTTTGAGGGCTTTCAGGAGATACTGGGTCCACCAATCTGAATTGGGAACCTTGTCGACGCCCGTCTCAGTGAGGGCGGCAACTTTACCACGTTCCGCCGCCAGTCGATTGATCATCGACAAGGCTTCGCCAAATCGAGGAACTTTTTTCCAATGCCAGCCCTGATAATAATCGAGGCCAAAGATGTCGATGGAGTCATCGCCGGGATAACGGTTCAAATACTCTTTCGTCGTGGAGATATCTTGGGGTGAATAGGCATAAAGGAGGTGATGGATTTCACGGGTGTTCCGGAGGTGGTTGATGGTCATCTTCCAGAGCGCAACGAACTCTTTCCCCGTGCAGGCCTTCGTTCCCCACCACGACCAATCCTGATTGTGTTCATGAAAGGGACGCAGGACGACCGGAATCAATTTGCCATCCTTGCGTTTCAAGGTGCGCAAGAAGGTCGCGACCTGATCCAGAGTTTTGAGAAAGGCTGCGTGGTGGGTTCCGCTGGGCAGGATATTTTCAACGGCTGGCCTTTTGTCCCAAGCATTACCCCCAGTCACGGGATTGTCGAGATGCAGGGAGAGCGTGTTGATTCCGCCTCGAGCATCGGCTTCAATGATTAGGCGGGTCATCGCTTCGAAGCGGACTCCATCTAGATTGACACTCTTGTGAATATCGCCGAGGTCCCATCCGTAAACCGCAGGCCAATCGCCGCAGACGTCCTTGATGTCGCTCCGGTTTTTGTCGCCGCGCCACCCGACTCCGTATGCGGGGGTATCCTGATGGCCGAAAAGAACTCCTTTGCTGCTCTGTGCACGAAGACGTTGAAAAAGAGCCACGGTTTCCGGGGTCGCTTGAGGATCAATGGGGCGAGCCACCGCCTTTTCAGTGCCAGCCGCATGACCTAGCAGGACGAAGATCAAAAACAGCGGGAACAAACCTGGAAGAAAGTGAATCATAAAGTGCCGCATCGAAGCGGTTTTGAGGCTATCGTCTCGATGAGTGATCGTCAATTGATCGAGGAGCTCGGACAAAAGGGGGGCACAGATTTTTCCGGAACGAGTCCGAACGGCACGATTATCAAAAAGGAAGATCTGTTTCCCTTTCGAATGGTTCTTCGCTAGAATTTTCCAATGAGTAACGTCAAAAACTTTGGAGCAACTGGCGATGGACAGACCGACGACACCGCGGCGATTCAACATGCGATCAAGGATGGTGATGGCTTGTTGGAGTTTCCCAAGGGGACCTACCTGATCACAAGTCCGCTTGAAATTCCTCTCAAGGAATCAGGTCCCCGCGGCATTTCGGGATCGATGGGCACCGCCACGATCGTCATGGCAGGCCCCGGTCCCGCCTTCCGCCTTCTCGGGAACCACGGCGGAACGGGTGATCCCGGTTCGGTAAAGCCAGGAGTTTGGCAGTCGGAAAGAATGCCTACGGTTCGGGAAATCGTCATTGAGGGATCCCACGCGGAAGCCGATGGATTCGAGCTAAAAGGGACCATGCAGGCGATCTTTGACGGTGTCATGATTCGGCACGTCAGGCATGGTATTCATCTTGTGGAGCGTAATCGAAACATTCAAATCGTGAATTGCCACATTTATCATAACCGAGGGGTTGGCATCTTCATGGACGGCCTCAATCTTCATCAGATCAACATCGCAAATTCGCACATCAGCTACAATCGCTTGGGCGGGATCCGAATTGAACGGTCAGAAATTAGAAACCTCCAGATCACCGGGAACGATATTGAATACAATAATACCGAGCGGTCCTTCCCCGAGCTTCCCAATGCGCCGACGGCGGAAATCTGGATCGATACCACGGCGGAGGGAGCAAGCGTCAATGAAGTCACGATTGTCTCTAATACAATCCAGGCGACCTCTTCCAAAGAGGGGCGGAACATCCGAATCATGGAGAAGCGTGACAGCTCGAGACCCCCCGGCCTGATCACCATCACCGGAAATATTATCGGTTCTCAAGAGACTAATATTCATCTGAGCGGTTGCTACGGAATCACTCTGACCGGCAACTTGATCTACTCCTGTTCCCATCGAAATCTCCTGATCGAAGATTCACGCTTGATTGTCATCGGTAGCAACAACTTCCGCCGCCACACCAAGAGGGCTGGAATGGGTGTCCGCCTGATCGATAGCCGGGACTGCACAATTTCAGGCTGTAGTTTCCACGACGAATCCTTGGAGGGTCAAGAAAACGGTGCGTCACTTTTGGAGCTGAAAAACTGTCAACGCATCGCGGTGAATGGTTGCAATTTTAGCGATGGCGTTCCCTACGGAATTGATGCGCTCGATTGTGACGATGTTCTCGTGACCGGCTGCACGATTGCCGACACTCGCGAGACGTCAAAAGCGGCCGCCTCGATCCGCTTCAAAGGACAAGGAAGCGGAAATCTCATTGCCTCTTGCTCCCTGCGAGGAAATGTCAGCGCAGAAGCGACAGCTGGGCTATCACAGAAGTAGGAGAAAGGGACGCGGTATCAGCTATTGGCGGGATTGTTTTTCCGCTTTGGCGAGAACTTCCTTGAGTGCTACGGCCTTACCTCCCTGGCGTTTGCTTTCATCGGCCGCTTCCATGAAGGTGAACAATTCGATGGTCTCGGCGGCTGAAACCGGCGGCTTCTTTGTTTCGAAAAATTTCACGACCTCGACCACCAGAGGGGCGTAACCCTCATAGGCACCGACGGCGACCTCTTCGCCCTTGGCATTGCGGGCAATGCCGGAGTAGCCCTTGCCTTCGCGGAAGATGCCGGTTCTGCCATTTTCCCAGGTACCCTCGACTTCGATCAAGCCCTCGGAGGAGGTTCGGCGGACAACGGATTGGCATCCGGTTCCCATGACGGTGAAGAGAGATTCACACCCGTGGACGCCATACCAATAGAGATCGGGATGATGGGGCTCGATTTTGGCAGGGCTGGAACAGAGGGCATAGGTCACTTCTCCAATCGAGCCAGCCCGAACGGCCTGGGTGCTTTTGCCGTAGCGAAGCGATGACGATGAAAATATTGGAATACCCGCGTCTTTGGCAAGACGGTAGATTTCAAGAGTATCACTCAAGGTTCCAGCAACGGGTTTGTCGAGAAACAGTGGTAATCCTGCCGCGATGACGGGTCTCGCTTGGGCGAGATGGGGGCGGCCGTCGACGCTTTCGATCATGATCGCATCAACCTTGGTACAGAGATCCGCAATGGTCTCACAGATTTCCACGCCGAAGTCTTCTCTTAGGGTTTTAGTGTATCCCTCGACTCTTGAGCTGCTCGATTCGATATCGGCGCTGCCGCCCTTAAAGGCCGCGACCACCTTGGCTCCCTTGACGTGACCCTTGGTAGTGGGGTCATTGAGGACCTTGGTGAAGGCGATGACATGAGAGGTGTCGAGACCGATCAAGCCGATGCGGATGGGGTCCTTGGCGGCGAGAGACGAGAGTCCTAAGAGCGTGCAACAGAGGGTGATGATTTTTTTCATTTCGTCATTTGGTGATGGGTTGGGAGAGTCGAAGATAAGCGAAGAGGTCTCGAAGCGCGGTTTCGTCGAGTCCGTTCAGGAGGCCGGCGGGCATAAGGCTACGGCCAGCCGGTTTGAGGGTTTTCATTTGTTTGCGTGGGATGGTGATATCGGCCGCGTCGAAGCCTCGGATGACAATGCTATTGGCGTCTTCGTCTGAAAGGAATCCGCTCAGGATTCGATTGTCGGTGGTGGTCACGACGACATTTTCATAGCCTTCACGAATCTCGGCACTCGGTTCGAGAATGCTGATCAGCATGGTGCCGAGATCGTCCCGTTGGTAGCGGGTCAGATCCGGGCCGACGTCGCCCCCTTTGAAGAAGAGCTTGTGGCAGCTTGCGCAGCGGGCGGTGAAAATAGGCTCGCCAACGTAGGGATCTCCGGGTCGGTCGGAAAGAATCTTTCGCAAGGTATCCGCCCGGAGGGAAGGGGTTGGTTTTTCGGTGTCGGGGAAGTGTTTGAGAAGGAGAGATTCGATATTGCTGTCCTCATGGAGCGCGAGACGGGAGAGGAGGTCTTGGTCAAAGTGGCCGGACGGGATCTTTTCAGGACCCACGGTTTCGAGGAGAGCTGCCGCCCAAACCGGCCGGGAGGCGAGGAGGTTCAGAGTGGTGGCTTGGAGGCCCGGGGAAAGCTTCGGATAGGAAGTCACCAGGGTCTCCCCAATCGCTTTGTCGTCGTAAATTTGTAGGGCGATGATGGCGGCACGACTCAGTTCGGAATTATCCGTCGAGGTCGCGAGGTCGAGGAGCTTTTTCGAAACTTCGGTTGCGCCCTGATAGCTGCCGAAAGCACGCACCGCTAAAAGCCGATCGGCAGGAGTTGCTTTGGGATTGGAAAGCAGTGCGGTCCCTTCCGCCAGAGCGTCTGAGTCGCCCCCGCGAATACGCATGGAAAGGGAAGATTGATCCAGCTTGGTGGTCAGTTCGTCCGGAAGAAGTGGGACGGTTCTTCCTTCGAATGCTTTTTCAAAGCCTATCATGAGAGCGGTGCGACCGGCGGCGTCCGGAGCGAGTTCGAGGAGGCGGGCACAGTGAAGAAAATTGCGCCGCGACCCGGCTTCCGCAAAGCGTCGCATCAGGCGGGGGGCGATATGATCCTGGAAGAAGGGGGACGACCAAATATTTGGGGCATCAAAAGTCGAGATGACGGCCTCCGGATGCTTCGCGCAGTGAGCTTCCACGACATGCCAGGCCATGAGCGGAATAAAAGGATCCTGAAGGTGATCGGCTCGGGAGATGATTTGCCGGGCAAGAGCAAGGCCCTGCTGATGCCCAAGACGAATTGCGGTGGAGAGGATCTGGCACTGGACCTCGGCATTCGTTTCCTCCTTGGCGAGAATTTTGATTGCGTTGAATAGCTCCGGCTCGAGTTTCCCGTCATCACCGGACAGCCTGATGATCCACCCACGCACCATGGGGGACGGGTGATTAAGATGCTGGCGGGCAGTTTTGAGGCGAAGTTCGCCCATCTGGTGGAGCACCCAAAGTGCTTCCAAAGCAGGGTGCGGGTTGCTTTGTGCAAGGAGGGCCTCCAATTGCGGGACGAGGGTTGAATCCGCTCGCTGGGCTAGCAAACGAACGGCCGTTTGACGGTGCCAAAGGTTGTCGTGTTTCAGAAGTGCCAGTAATTCCTGGGAAGTCTTTATCTCCAAATTTCGGTCTTTGATCGGCGTCGCCTTTTTTCCCCGGAGCCGATAGATCCGTCCGCTGTCGGGATCGATCTGGCCCTGGTAGTTTTGCCCGTGGGCGATGTATTGCTCCCGGAAATCAGAGAAGATAACGCCTCCGCAGGGAGCATTGGCGAGATAGATTGGCCGGAAAGTGAGGTCATTGCTACGAAGAGGAAAACCGGTGTCGGAGGTTTTGAAAGTGCTGCCGGTGGCGCTTCGAGTCGAGGCGACAAGATAGTGATGCAGGGGATCTGTCTCTTATACACATCTGACGCTGCCGACGACTCCTT
>OJCA01000084.1_pt1 | contig 18049 bp, 13 predicted proteins | sample 1591551 | NCBI WGS metagenome assembly OJCA01 (sample SAMN05416738, study PRJEB24817) | seawater metagenome | isolation source: Sea water | place: Canada:Atlantic | collected 2013-07 | reverse complement strand
AGAGACAGTTGGCGTACCTTCTGCGGTTGGGGCAAGGGTTCGGGGAATGTCGATTTCACGAGAGAATTGGCCCGTTTTTAAGTCGTTGAGACTTTGATAGAGGCGGAGCCGAATCCAGCAGGAATTGGGCGCGTCTTTTTCATAGGCGAGAAGGAAGGCGCCATCACCCGTTTCATGGATCGTAGCTTGCGAAGCATGTTGGTCGAGTTCCTTCAAATGGCGCCATTTTTCGAAATCAGGCGAGTGAGTCAAGTGGATGGCGAAAACGCCATTTTTCAAGGAATGCGAGACTCCGTAGTAGCCTTCCTTGTCTTTGTTTCTTGGCTGAAAAACTTCCAGGCAATCCATGCCCCGACCTTCGTGATCGCGGAGCTTGAAGACTCGGATCTGGGCTTTGTCGGTGTTTTCGAGTGTGTTGCTAAGAGACTCCCATGGCTTGTTTTTTCCTACCGCGGGAGCGATTACGAGGATCAGAAATGAGAGAAGTTTTTTTGAGAATGAAGAGATCAATTTGACGAGGGAGTAAACTTCTTTGAACCTTAACTTGCCTCTGATCAAGACGCAAGGAGTAGGTCATTGGTGCCCTCGAGGAGCTGATTGGAGTATCTTAGAGCAAGCTGACTATTTCGGCTGTTCACCCCGCAAACTCCCTGGGGTGATTCCTAGCTGCTTCTTGAAGACATGGCCCAAGTAACTTTGACGGTTAAATCCTACGATTTCGGAGATTTCGGAGAGGCTTAAGTTGGAATTTTGAAGCAGGACTTTTGCCCTGGCGAGTCGGACTTCGATTAAAAAATCTCGAATGGTCATTCCTGTTTCCATCCGAAATCGCCGTTGAAAGAGGCTACGCGAAATTCCAGCCTCACGCGCTAAGTCGTCGTTGCCCAGTTTGCTGTCAGAAAGATTCTCGTAGATAAGATGGACCCCCAGGGCAACTGCGGGATCGGTGATCGCGCGGGTGTTTGAAGACCGCCTCGTGACCAACTTGATGGGCTGGACGAGCAACGGTCGGCTTGGCGGCTTGGAGCCTGCCATCATCTGATCGAGCAAGCGCGCCGCTTCGTAGCCTATCTTATGATGATCTAAGCGCACACTGCTCAGAGGCGGCATTGAAAGGTCACAGAGAGGGCGATCATCATCCACCCCGACAACTGCCACTTGCTCAGGAACGACCATGTTCTCTTCGCGACAAGCGTCTAAAACCATCAATCCACCATCATCGCGCGCTAGCATAATTCCCACTGGTTTCGGTAAGGCGCTGATCCAAGTGCGCACTGCGTGACGCGCTGCCTTTGAACCGGGTGCTTGATTCACTGGTGGCTCGAAAACGTGAAAAGTGGTATGCTGCTCGCATTTTTTTCGCAAAAATTGGCATCGCCTTTGAGACCAACCTTGGGTTCCATTCTCGTGGGGATAGAAGCCGATATGATTGAACCCGCGATCAAAGAAATGCTCGGCTATGAGGTCAGTGATTCCCCGATCATTAGCGTCTACCTGAGGGATTCCGAAGTTTTCCACGGACCTGTTTACATCGATTATTGGTAGCCCACTGGCCCGCAGAGTCTGCGCCATTGCACCATCGCCTACGCGGGCAATAATGCCGTCCACTTCTGATTCCCGTAACCACTCTGAAATCGCAACATGATTACCCTGCGGGACACGAAGCAAGCGCCAATTGTCGAATTCATGAGCAAATTTGGCGATTCCCCGCAGTGTTTCGCGTCCCGGTTCGAATGAAGTGTAAACAAGAAGGGCAATTCGTTTACGAGAACTTGAAGCAGTGATATTCATGCGCTTTGCTAGAAATCAGAAAAGTATGAAAGGACTTGCTAGTCCACTTACCCGATTTCGTAAAAAAAATATCCAATTTCGTAAGAGTTGACGAGGATTACCCTCGATTATTTGCTCTTTTTTAGGAACGTCTTCACTTGAATTGGTGCGCCTAGAGCGCAAAAACACTCACCTCATCCCTCATCCCTCTAGCTTCTGTAATCATATGAACCTCCGATATAAAATACCGAAGCATTTAGCCCCCACTGCTGCCATCTTGGCCGGTGTGAGCAATCTTAGTGCTGATGTCCCCGCTGCCATCCTTGCTGCAATACCCGATTAATCCTTTATAACTATGAAATTTTCCTCAAGCCTCTCATCCATCACATTGGTAGCCTGCTGTTTCTTGCTCCAACAGACCACAGCCCGCGCCCAAAGCGACGTCACCCAACCCGGCGATCCCCTGATCGCCAGTTCTGGCAATACTCCCGGATCTGAAGGAGTCGCCAACGCGATCGACAATCAGCCCACTAAGTATCTCAACTTCGACACCGTGGGCATCGAGGGAATTCCTTCCGGATTTGTCGTCACGCCCGGGGTTGGTAAGACGGTTCTTTCCGGTTTGACCATGCAATCGGCCAATGATGCGGTGGAAAGAGATCCAAAATGGGTGCGTCTGGAAGGTTCCAATGACGAGGCCCCCACATGGGAGACCGGAAGCTGGACCGTCATTTACGAAAATGAGGAAGTGCCTGCTTGGACGGGCCAGTTCCCCGATGGTGATCGGTTCCAGACTCAAACCTTCATTTTTGGAAATCAAGCTCCCTACACGCATTACCGATGGACGGTCGTAACGGTGCAGGGAGAAAACGCCAACAGCATGCAGATTGCCGAAGTTGAATTACTTGGCAGGTCGATGCCAGTGGACGTGACGCAACCTGGAGATCCGTTGATCACCAGTTCGGGTAACACCCCAGGTTCCGAAGCCGCACCTAACGCGATTGACAATCAACCCACCAAGTATCTCAATTTTGATACTCTTGGTATCGACGGCTTTCCCTCGGGGTTCGTGGTTTCTCCTGCAGTGGGCGAGACCAACGTAGTTGGCCTCAGTTTGCAATCGGCAAACGACGCTCCCGAGCGCGACCCTTTCCGGATCCGATTGGAAGGATCAAACGACGAGACTCCCACCTGGGAGGCCGGGACCTGGGAGCTGATCTATGAGAATGAAGAAATTCCCGCATGGATCGATGTTTTCCCGGGCGGCGATCGTTTTCAAACGCAGGAATTTTTCTTTTTCGATAACGAGGCTTCCTTCCTGCATTACCGCTGGACGGTCCTTCAGGTCCAAGGCGAAACCGCGAATAGCATGCAGATCGCGGAAGTCGAATTGCTAGCCTTCAGCCGAGCCGCTGATTGTGACAAAGCTCTCTTCCTGACCAAGCCAGTCGACACTCCGGTGCTGCAGGGGGAAAGCGCCGAGTTCTTCACCAAAGTTAACGGCCCCTGGCCGGTGCAGTGGCACAAGAACGGCGAACCTATCGCTGGCGCCATTCAGACGGTTTACACGACGGAGCCGATCACGGCGGCCAATGCCGGAGATCTGTATTCCGTAGAGATCGTGGGATGCGAAACCAGTGAGGCGGTTCAAGCGGTGATTTTTGAGCCCGCATCCCAGCCGCTTAGTATCGGTGTAAACTTCGCTGGTGCCCTTGCCAACGGCGCTCCAACCAGCGTCGAACCTACTGAAATTGGTGGTGCCTCTCTCCAGGCATACTGGAACAACCTGCCGCCTGAAGGTGACGCTCCCGAAGGACCGTCGACCGGTATAGAAGAAAACCTGGTGAACAGCAGAAATGAAAACTCCGGAATCTCGGTGGAATGGATATCCAGCAACACCTGGGGCGCAGGAACCGGAACGGATAATACCAACGCCAAGCTACTCAATGGATTGATCGAAGGTGGAGACAACAAGGACGCTCCCACAACGATCATTTTCTCGAATGTTCCCGATGGATCGTATTCGATGCTGATTTACGCGGTTGCGCGGCCTCTCGAATTGCCCACTGCAGATTTTGAACAGCTCGAATCCGAGCAGAGCATTTTCATGACCATGGAAAACGCGGACACTTATAACGAAAGTCCGGAGTTCAGGCAAGTAACGAGCACCGATATCGCGGCCCGCGGCACGGGCAACTACGTCCGCTTCGACGACATTGCTCCTGACAATGATGGCAACGTCACCTTGAACTTCTGGGATGAGGGGATCGAGGCGGCCAACTCAACGGTCAATGCACTTCAACTGATCGAGACAGCGAAAAAAGTTCTTCGCTTCACCAGCATTCAGCTTGATCCTTCGACCCGCAATGCCACGCTCACGTGGGCGTCCGGGAAAAACCGCTCCTACATCATGGAGCGTTCTACCGACCTTCTCGATTGGGAAGAACTGACGGACAGCATCGCGTCAGAAGGCGATTCAACCTCCTACGTTGATGTGGCTGTTCCGGCAGATCTCGCCAAAGCTTACTACCGAGTGACCGAAGAATAGGTGAAATCAACTCGCGCTTCCGGCGCAAGTAGATTGGTCCCTCTAGGGCTACTTGCGTGGTCTTCGTGACTTATCTGCCGGGCCATCGCATGACAAGGCATGTTCCTGTTCTTGTGCCCAGAGCAAGCATAGGATGCGGGGGGAGATTGCAAAAGATAGCCACTTCCGGCATACACTTCCCAGACAAGTTCCGCCCCAGGTTCGAGGTATGTCGGCACGCAAGCTCCGGCAACCGCGGGGTTTCCGATACCTCCGCCGAGGTCGATTTTGAGGAATCCTCCCGATCCACGGCGGGTGCCCACGAAGGTAAAAAAGGCACTGTCACTTGATAGATTGGGAATCTAGAAGATTCATGACGTGCTCGTGGAAAAAGAAAAAATCTATGAATATTCCGCCTACAAAAATAGGCCCTCGACTCCAATCACATTCATGAATCGACACTCACTTCCACCCCCTTTAAAATAGCTCCTTGCTTGAGCTTACAAGATAGGCAGTGCCATCGCGGGAGGGAGCTTGTTATCGCCTCGCCAACACTCACCCGAACCGCTAGCATCAGTGCATGAAAATTGGGATCATTGGCTACGGCTGGGTTGCTGGAGCGCACATCGACGCACTCAACACCATCGAAGGCGTTGAAGTTACGGCGATCTGTTCTTCGCGACCGCAAAACGATACCGAGCTATCGGCGAAGCACGGCAGCACAATCACCAGCTACACGGAAATCGACGATCTACTCGCGCGCGATGACATTGCGGTGGTGTCGATTTGTTCATACCCGAATCAGCACAAAACCCATGCGATCGCGGCGGCGAAGGCTGGCAAGCACCTCATCCTTGAAAAGCCGCTCGCGCTCGCGCTCGACGATTGCACCGCCATTCGCGAGGCCGTCCGTGCTGCTAACGTCCGTTGTTGCGTGTGCTTCGAGTGCCGCTACTCCAGCCAGTTTCTCGCGACCAAAGCGGTGATCGATCAGGGCTTGCTCGGCGACCTTCACTACGCCGAGGTCGACTACTACCACGGCATCGGCCCCTGGTATGGGCAATACCGCTGGAACACCAGCAAGGAGAACGGCTGCAGCAGCCTGCTCTCTGCTGGCTGTCATGCGCTCGACGCGCTCTTGCTCTGCATGGGCGGCGAGGTCGAGGAGGTGACCTCTTACGCCACAACTTCACAGAACAAAGATTTCGCCAAATACGAGTATCCCACAACGACGACGACAATCCTCAAGTTCACCGACGGCCGTATCGGCAAAGCTACCTCCTGCATCGACTGCTTGCAGCCATATTACTTCCACACCCATCTCGTCGGCAGCGAGGGCAGTCTTTTGGATGACAAGTTCCACTCCACGAAGCTCGCCACCAACAAGGATCAATGGAGCACCCTCTCGATGAAGATGCTCGACTCCGGTGACGTCAGCGATCACCCCTACCAGACCCAGTTCGAAGTATTCTTAGCCGCTTTGGAGAAAGGCGAGGAGATGCCCCTGACCTCGCTCGAGGAAGCATACAAAACCTTCGAAGTTCTCTTCGCCGCCGACCGCTCCGCTGAAGAAGGACGCCCCGTCAAACTACGCGCGTAGACGCTTCCGCCTCCCTAGCCAGGAACTCATGAAATCTGCCATCGCCATCGTCGCCCACCCGGATGACATCGAATTTCTCTTCGCCGGCACGTTGCTGCAGCTCGGGCGCATCGGCTACGAATTGCACTACTTCTGCCTCGCCAACGGCGGTTGTGGCTCGTTGACCATGGACGCCCAAGCCACCGCCAAGCTACGCCGCTCTGAGGCCAAGCAAGCAGCCGTCATCCTCGGGGCCAAGTGGCACGGACCCTTGTGTAACGATTTGGAGATCGTCTACTCCGTCGACCTGATCAAACGTCTCGCCGTGACCATCCGCGAGACGCGTCCGGAGATTGTGCTCACTCACTCGCCCGACGACTACATGGCCGACCATACCGAGACCGCGCGTCTCGCCCTCACCGCCGCGTTCACCCACGGTATGCCAAACTTCGGCACAGAGCCCCCGAGCCAGGCACTCAAGGACCACCGGCTTGCCGTCTATCACGCCATGCCACACGGTCTGCGCGATGGCTTGCGGCGCAGGATCGTGCCAGGTTCCTACGTTGACACGAGCGACGTCATGGAAACCAAAAGGCAGGCGCTCGAAGCGCACGCCAGCCAAGGGGCATGGCTCGATGCCAGCCAAGGCATGGGCTCGTATGTCGCCAACATGGAGAAGATGTCGCGCGAGGTCGGTGCCATGTCCGGCATCTTCGAGCACGCCGAGGGCTGGCGACGCCATCTGCATCTCGGCCTGAGCCCCGAGGAGTTCGACCCTCTAAGTGAGGCTCTTCAAAATAGATATCAAGTGAACCTTGATTACGAGGCCAGCCTCTAGCCTCTCTGGTTCAAAGCTTGCTCGCCATCGCTCACGTTCGCCACTACCTTTCACCATGGCTCGGAAGTTCAGCACCATTGCCCCCGACTGGTGGGACTACACCACACTCGACGAAGAAATCATTCGCGATGCCGCCGCGTTGAGCGAGCTCGATCTCGAGCAACTTTCGCGCCCCGGTTTCGATGTACGAATGTATGACACCCTCGAAGATTTCTACCTCGCAGAAGCTTTGGAATACATCGATTCCTGGAAGCGCTCGACACCCGATAATCCTATCGGGATTTGCGGCCCGATTGGTCCAACCGAGCAGTTGCCGTTGGTCGCACGATTGGTCAACGAACTAAAGCTCGATCTCTCGAACGCACACTTTTGGGGCATGGACGAATGGCTTGGTGACGATGGCAAAGAGCTGCCCGTCACGCACCCCTTATCCTTCGAGCGTGCCGACCGGGAAATGCTCTTCGACCGCATCGAGGACAAGTTAAAGATCCCCGAATCAAACCTCCATTTCCCCGCTGCCGAGGTCTCGCACTACCGCTCCTCCTGGGAAGGCGTCCGCTGCGCGGTCATGCAGGGGGGCCAGGGCGATATCAAACACTGGGCCTTTAACGATCCGCCACGCCGCGAAGGGTCCCACACCGATGCCCCGCCGACCCCGGAGGAGTATCGCCGGCTTGGCACTCGCATCGTCGAACTGCACCCTATTACGCTGGCGCAGAACGCCCGAACTTCAGGCGGTGGCAACATTACGATGGTCCCACAACAAGCCATCACCGTCGGTCCTGCCGAGACTTGGCAGGCGGAAAAAGTGTCGATCTGGCAAGCCGGCACCCATGATAACCCCTTCGGCCAACGCCTCACCGCCCTCATGATCTCCAAAGGGATCGCTGATGCAGCAGTCCCCATGAGCCTGCTCGCCGACCATCCGAGGGTGCAGTTCAACTACTTCCGCGGCGGGCTTGGGAGCTGCGCGATAGAAATGCACTAGATTACTCTAACTCGGCCCTAACACGGATATCTGCGTGATGCACTGGATCCTTGCCCGGCCGCTCGCCTGAGGGGCGCAGTGTGAGAATTGCTCTTGTCCTTATCGAAGCGTGCATTTTGTTGAGGGATTTCATAAGTGTAGGAAACCCTCTCTTCCCTCATTTTGAAATTCCCCCTTCTAATTTCCGTTTTACTTGCTGTCGTTTTTTTTGCTTCCGGAGCGAGGAAGGGAGAAGAAACCTCTCTCCGGGTTGCGACCTTTGACCTTGATGTGACTCCTCCGGTGGGATCGGCGATGGCCTATACGACCGTTGAAAAATCACCCGAGCTTTCCCTTCGTTGCCGTGGGGTTGTTCTACTTGGATCGGGTGATCCCATCGTGATGGCGGCCATCGATTGGATCGGGGTGGCCAATGAAGGCTACCAAGAATTCCGCGATGCCTTGGCCGCTGCCGCGGGGACGACGCGCGACCGTGTCACGCTCCATGCTCTGCATCAACACGATGCGCCCGGGTGTGATTTCACGGCGGAAAAACTAGTAAAAGAACTTGGCTTAATGGGGTATAAACGAACTCAAGGGGATTTTCATCGCGAAGTGATCAAACGGGCCGCGGCGGCCATCCGGCTTGCCATTCCCAACGCACAGCCAGTGACTCATTACGGTTGGGGTGAAGCGGAAGTGGAGAAGGTTGCGTCCAATCGTCGTCTTCTTGGTCCCGATGGTAAGGTTAGGGCGGTGCGTTATACTACGACCCTCGATCCCGCTCTCCGGGCGGAGGCTGAAGGGACAATCGACCCTGATGTTTCGCTTCTTTCATTCTGGAATAAGAACAAACCTGTCGCGGTACTAAGTTACTATGCCTGCCATCCACAGAGCTACTATCATACGGGAACTCCGAGTCCGGACTTCCCGGGTATCGCCAGATTCATGAGAGGTCAGGGCGTTCCGGACGCGCTTCACATTCACTTCAATGGGGCTGGCGGAAACCTCGGGGCTGGAAAATACAACGACGGGAACAAAGAGAACCGAATGATTCTGGCAAGCCGTCTGGCCGCCGGGATGCTCAAGGCTTGGCGAACGACCGAAAAATGGCCAATCACGCCGGAGGCCATTCGTTTGAATATTGAAAAAGTACGCCTCCCGCTAGCGAACCATCTCAAGGATGAGGAAGCAGTGATGACGGCCCTCCGAAAGGACCCGGCAGGAGGTTATTTTTCAACGGTAGATCAGGCGGCTTACCTGCGGCATTGGAAGGCGGGAAATCATATCGACGTCTCCTGCCTCTCTGTCGGAGATGCCAGAATTCTGCACATGCCCGGCGAGCTTTTCGTGGAATACCAACTGGCGGCCAAGGCAATGCGCCCGGATCTTAAGGTCGCGATGGCGGCTTATGGGGAATACGGACCCGGCTACATTGGAACCGAGATCGCCTATTCCCAGGGGGGATACGAAACCAGTCCATCGTCCAGTGCGGTCGGGCCGGGATCAGAGAAAATTCTTACTGCCGCGATGAAGAAGCTTCTGAAGGTTAAGGACGGAAAGAAGCAGGGCCGGGTGGAGCCGAGATCTCCCGAGGAGGCGATGGCGACTTTCGAAACACACCCCGAATTCGAGATGCAATTGGTAGCCAGCGAACCGCAGATTCATGAACCCATCGTGGTGACCTACGATGAAAACGGGCTGATGTATGCCGCCGAGTATCTCAAGTTTCCCTCGCACCATGGTAAAAGCGACGGCCCCGATGGATGTGTTCGCTTGCTTCGTGATCACGACGAAAATGGACACTATGAAACGAGTAAAGTGTTCGCGGATGGAATTTCCTGGCCTACGGGAATCTGCTGTTGGGACGGGGGAATCTATGTCGTGGCTGCGCCTGATCTCTGGTTCTTAAAAGATACGAATGGGGACGGTCGTGCTGATCACCGGGAAAAGGTCTTTACCGGATTTGGTTTTCGGAACGACGAGGGGACAGCCAATAATCTCTTTTGGGGACTGGATCACTGGATCTATGGTGCGGGTTCAAACAGCGGTGGTGAGATCCGGAGTGTCGCGGACCCGCAGGCCAAGCCCATTTCGATCAGGGGGAGAGATTTTCGCTTTAATCCCCGGACGAGAGAGTTTCAAGCCCTCTCGGGTTCCGAGCAATTCGGTAACGCCATAGATGACTGGGGCAACCGCTTCCTCAGTCAAAATTCCAAACCTGCGGTGCATGTCGTGCTTCCCTCGAGGTATCTCGAAAGAAATCCTTTTCTGCCGGTGGCCACGACCAAGACGGATATTTGGAAGAATAACACCATCTATCGCTCGAGTAAGATCGAAGCGTGGCGGCTTACTCGAACCAAACTTCGTCTGGCAGAAAAAAAAGGATATTCAACTCCTTCGGTGGCGCACGATGTCTTCAGTGGCTGCGCGGGATTGCAGATCTATCGGGGCACGGTCTATCCAGAGGAGTTTTGGGGAAACCTGTTTGTCGGGGATGTTCAGGCCAACCTAATTCATCGGCGACGCTTAACACCAAACGGAGTCACCTTCTCAAGCGAACGCTTAGAAGAGAAATCCGAATTTCTTCGCTCCACCGACAATTGGTTTCGCCCGGCCAATCTCATCAATGCGCCCGACGGAACACTTCACCTTGTCGACATGTATCGGGAAACAATTGAAACTCCCGATTCTATGGTTCCTGAAATTCTCGCGATGGTCGATTTTCAGTCGGGCCGGGATCACGGTCGGGTCTATCGTCTGGCTCCGAAAGGATTCCAACCCCCCTCCCCTCCCAAGCTTGGGAAGGCGACTCTGTCTAGCCTGGTATCTGAATTGGAGAATCCAAACGGATGGTGGAGGGACACCGCCGGGCGTCTGATTTTTGAGAGAGCTGATCAGGCGGCTCTTCCCGGGCTACGAAACATTTTGTACGAGAGCGAATCGTCACTTGCCCGTCTCCATGCCTTGCATGCCATCGTCGGACTCGGTGGTCTTAGCGAAGTTGATCTTGAAGTAGCTTTGTCCGATCAATCGTCCGGTGTCCGTGAACATGGACTTCGACTTTACCGTCCGCAATTCACCAATTTAAAGAAAAGGATTCTCGCTCTGTCAGCGGACGATGATCCCCGGGTGCGCTTCCAGGCCGCATTTACTCTGGGCGACCTTGAGGGCAGAGAAATCGCGGTGGCACTTGCTGAAATTGCCGTTCACGACGAGGGAGATACCTGGATACGGACTGCCGTTTTGAGTGCTCGCCCCAGCTTAGCCTTGCCGATTTTCAAGAGCTTGCAGACCAAAACAAACCGGAGTTCCTATTTTGCCCCATTGGCATTTATCATCGGTGCCCAGAATGACCGAGATGAGGTGACAGCCCTCCTGGAAGTCTTAAGAACCGCGCCTCCTAAATTCCCAGTGTCTTCTGTCATTGCAAAACTTGGAGAGGGAATGAAGCAAGCCGGCTCGAGCTTGGCCGACCGTCCCAAAGCAGGTGAAATCACTGATGGATTGATCGAAAAGGCTAAAGGTCTTTTGAGGAAGCCGGACGTGCCTCCCGACAAGCAGGTCATCGCGGTCAAAATTCTGGTTGAGGGATCCTGGGATGAAGTCTCCAACGATCTTTATCGGCTTCTCGATTCTTCCCGGGCGCCGGTGGTGCAGCGCGCTGCCATTGCGGGAATCGCCGGATTCCTCCAACCAGAATCTGCTAGCGCGTTGATCGAGTTTCTCCCCGAGCTCTCTCCTGTAACTCGGACCGAAATCATTGAGGTACTCTTGAGTCGTGACGTCTGGAAGGGCCCTTTGTTGAGTGCCGTCAAAGACAAGAAGGTTCTCCCAGGTCAGATCCCTCTCGTTCACCAGCAACGGTTATTAAAGCACCCGAACCAAGCATTGCAGAAGGAAGCAGCGAGACTCTTTTCGACGAAAGAGAACCCGCGGGAAGAGGTCGTCCAAAAATACCGAGCGGCCCTCAAGCTCACAGGAAACGCCGAAAGGGGCCGAAAGGCGTTCCTCCAGCACTGCGTGGCGTGTCACAAGCTCGGGAAGGACGGCAACGAAGTGGGACCAACGTTGGGGACGGTCAAGAATCGTAGCTCCGAGTCGATTCTCATCCAAATTCTAGATCCGAACCGTGAGGTCTCAGCCAACTTTTTTCAGTATTTCATCACCCTCAACGATGGCCAAACGGTGACAGGGCGGATCGTCAACGAATCGACATCCGGATTGACCTTGCGACGGGCCGGAGGCGTTGAGGAAACCATCCTCCGCAAAAATATCAATTCCATTACAAGCTCCGGTCGGTCCCTCATGCCGGAGGGGCTCGAAGCGGCGATCGATTTACAATCGATGAGTGACTTGTTGTCGTTTATCGGTTGGTGAAGAACTCTTGCTCGGTGAGTTTTTGCATGACAGGAATCCTCGGGCCCAGATTTCTCTAATCGACCGTCCGGATCAACCTCTAGACGGATCGCAATTTTGAGGATAAGGAGCCGCCCTCCAATCCCTTCGACGACGCCCTCAAACAATCAACCTAAAAAAAATTCATAGCGGTTGGCCAAATCTCAGCTACTTGCCGATACAGAAGAGGTGTTCTTCTCCCCGGAGAAACCACCGTCCATCAGTAATGACAGGGGAGGCCCAGAGGGGTTCGCCGAGTTCCATTCTGGCGACTTGTTGAAATTTCTTTCCAGGTTTCACCACGGTGATCACTCCTTTCTCGGAGCTGAACACGACGTGATCACGAAGCACGACAAGCGAGGCTGAATGCTCGCGACCGAGCTTTTGTTTCCAGAGGAGTTCGCCTTCGCGCGCCTTGCGGCAAGTGCCGGTGCCGGAATCGGAAACCGCGAGATAGAACCCATCGACGACAACCGGGCTGGGCACGTAGGATGCGTCCTTTCGGGTGTGCCAAATGACGTGGGTCTTGGTGACGTTTCCACTGCCAGTTGGATCAATCGCCATCATGTGTTTGGTCGGAAACCCACAGGTCATGTAGAGATACTTTTCATCGTAAACCAATGAAGCGACAAATTGATCGGTGGGTCCGTCAATGACCCAATGTTGTTTTCCAGTGTCGGGATCGTAGGAAGCCACGCTCTTGCTTCCCGAGAGAATGAGTTGATTCCGCCCGCGAATCACTCGTAACAGGGGAGTGCAATAACTCCGCGTTTTGTTGGGGCGGGGAGTTTTCCAAATTTCTTTTCCGGTTTTGGCATCGAGTGCGACGATATAGGCGTTCCCATCGTGATCACCATTAATGATAACCTTGTCCTTCCAGAGGACGGGACTGGAGCAATATCCGTGAATACTGGAGAAGATGCCAGGACGTTTCTCCCAGATCTTATTGCCGTCGAAATCGTAAGCTGCGATGAACATCTGCTCCTGATCGAGAAAGCTGACGAAGATGGAGGTTCCGTCTGTCACCGGAGTGCTGGATGCTCGGCTGTTTTTACGATGCACTTTTTCGATGGGAGCATCGAGCACGGTTTTCTTCCAAATAGTCTGACCTGATTTGAGATTAAGGCGCATGAGGATCCGTTCGCCGCTGTCTTCATCAGCCGAAACCAAAAACAGAGCTCCGTCCCAGATGACAGGCGAAGCGTGCCCTTTACCGGTAATTTTGACCTTCCATTTCACGTCTTTATCGACTGACCATTCGAGGGGAGCAGTTGTGTCGGGAACAATGCCGTCTCCTGTTGGCCCACGCCATCCGGGCCACTCTCCGGCGAGGGTAGTTGAAACGAGGCTCATTACCAAAAGTCCAGTTTTTGTGATCATGGTGTTTCTCCCTACGGTGCAAAACAATGGTCCATTTCAATCTAACGGATTCTTCCTGGTCGGAAGGAATGTATTCGAGAACAGGAGTCCGGTCTCTTAGTAGACTTTATGACGCGAGTGAATCAGTCGATCGATTGGAGTTCGGAAATTTCGTGGAATATCGGAACCTTGAGGATGAAGTTTCCCGGGATGATTTATAATGGGTTTATCAAGCGAATCTTCCGGAAAAGCGTCTGATGCTTCGCCACCCGTCCACTCACCCGCTTCCGCCAGCATCAAAAACTCGATGCCTTCCTTCAAGCGACCACGCATCACCTTGATCACCTCGGCCTCCGGATAATCTAATCTCAAAGGGCGTCGTTCATTTTCATATCTCTTCAGTCGACTCCAATACCAAAAATGCAACCCGCAAAGACCAGCCGCTGAATCATCTCCCCGGATACCCATTTGGCATCATAAAGTGAGGTCGCTCGTCCCCCGTAATCTTGACCATTACGCAACGATCCACGCCCTGCCCCGAATCCCATCTCTCGAACTCCACTCCCTCAAGAAGCGGAAAGGGAACCGGCCAAAGCGCCTTCGGAATCACCCATACCTTTTTCGTCCCCCTTAAATAGTCTTCTACCTCATCCTCACAAAGCCACCGCCCACGCCGGCAATTCGGATTAATAAACTCAGCGTGAGCCAGCTTTTCCGAACCAACATGATCGAAAAGGCAACCATAAATCAACTGCTCTGTCCGGATCGCCTCAGCCCGATATTCCGATGGCAGATGCTCGAAGAACTGCCCCGGCAGCACGAGCTGGTGTGCGCGTAGTCGCTTCAACTTTCGATAATAATCATCCCGAGCATCCGGTCCGGGAAACATCATCCCATCCACTGATTCCACCGCGAGGTAGAATTTTACCGCCAGTTCCAGATGAACAAAGCCCTCCCTCTCACGATCCCTCAGCAAATAATCCAATTCTCCAACCGTCTGGTGTCGATCGATCTGGATCTGAAGATTTCTCTCGATGACTTCAACCTGCTCGGATGATTCGAAAAGGGCCCCTAGCGCATCTTCGTAAAGGTGACCCAATTTTTGACTCAAATTAAGCGCAATCCTATCTTCTGGCATTTCAAAAATCACGCGAGAAAACGAAGCCGCTTCAGGAAGATCTCCAACGAGCAACGGGCTCTTGTGAAGACTTTCAAAAAGAAGGTGGGAGACAGCAGCAGAATCCAGAGTCAAAATAACAAAATGAAGAACGGGATCTCTATATCGAAAGCCAACGAACAATGAAACTCTCCAAAGCGCCAGAATCTCTCTTTCCCATTTGACCGATGAAAGACGGATTGAGTCTCCTTGGTATCAGGGGAAGCTCCTCTCTGATGATTCCCCGCCGACTCAAATCACTAATCCTCCCAATGTTCCTTCTTTCAGGAACAAGTCATGGGGCCATCGATTTCAAAACCCAGGTCTACCCCATCCTCGAAGCCCACTGCTTTAAGTGTCATGGAGAAAAGAAACAGAAGGGAGACCTGCGCCTCGACACCCTCTCAACGGATTTCCTCAACGACCGTGCGGCCGCCGAAACATGGCACGATATCCGGGATGTCCTGAATCTTGGCGAAATGCCACCGGAGGACGAAGAATCATTAAGCTTCGACGAACTGCAATTCCTCACCGGCTGGATCACCAAGAAGATCGATTCCGTGATTGAGGCAAAGAAAAGGACCGAAGGCCGCGTCGTTCTGAGACGCCTCAATCGGAACGAATATCAAAACACGATGCGCGATCTTCTCGGCATCGAGATGGACTACGTAAAAAACTTCCCTCCCGAGGGCCTTTCTGAAGACGGATTCCGAAACGATGGCTCCGCCCTGCTCATGTCGGATCTCCAACTGGAGTATTACCTCGAAGCAGCACGCAAAGGACTGGCCAAAGCCATCGTCACCGGCCCCAAACCTAAAACCTTCGAACAAAAATTCGAAAAAACCGTGAAGGACAAAAATCGCGGAAGCAACTTCCTCGATCAAGACCAACAGTTTATCGCCAAGCTTACGGAATACCCCAGCGAAGGCGAAATCCTAATCCGGGCAAAGGTCCGGGCAAAATTTGTCCAAGGCCGTGGCTACCCCCAACTCCGCGCTGCAATTGGTTACCGGGCCGACACCAGAGCTCCACGGGAATTTTTCAAGCCCATCGATGTCACCAGCGAAGATTGGCAGGTCTTCGAAATACGAGGCCGCATCGAAAACTTCCCCCTTCCCAGCAAGACCCAAAGCAAGTTTCCTGGCCTCCTGATCTGGCTCGACAATGCCTACGCTGAAGGCCGGGACAAACCACTCAAGGCTCGCGGAAAGGGAAAGAAACAAAAGCTCCCCAAGGGGCCACTCAACTATCCCCAAATCGAAGTAGAGTCGATGAAGTTTATCGGACCGATCTTCGACCAATGGCCGCCCGCCTACCATTCTAGGATTCTCATCCGCTCAAAAACGAGAACCGATGAAAACACCGATGCCCGCACCATACTCAAACACTTCATGAGCAGGGCATTTCGGCGATCCATCTCACAAGAAGAAACAGAGCCCTACCTTCGCTTCTTCAAGTCCACCCGACCCAAGATGCCCTCCTTCGAGGATACCATTCGCGAGACTCTCGCAATGGTCCTAATTTCCCCGGAATTCCTCTACCTCCTTGAGCCGTCAGGTGCATCCAAGAGATCTCTTTCCGACTGGGAACTCGCCTCCCGCCTCTCCTACTTCCTCTGGAGTTCGATGCCGGATTCACGTCTTCTAAGACTGGCAAAAGATGGTAAATTGAGTGACCCAGAAATCTTCAACAAAGAAGTTACGCGCATGATTACCGACAAGCGTTCCTGGCACTTCGTCGAACAATTCGCCGATCAATGGCTCGATCTGGGAGCGCTCCAGCGCGTGGCCATCAATCCCAACTATTATCCAAAATTTGACGGATCCCTCAAGGACTCCATGCGAGGCGAAACGATCCACTTCTTCGGCGAGCTACTTCAAAAGAACTTGAGCGCACTCAACATTCTCGACTCGGACTTCACTATGTTGAACGAACCGCTGGCAAAGCACTATGGACTTGCCGGACCACGCGGCAGCACCTTCGAACGCGTCGCCTTAAAACCAACCGATCACCGCGGCGGCGTCCTCACCCATGGCAGCTTCCTCCTTGGAAACTCCACCGGCGAAGACTCTCACCCGGTAAAGCGAGCCGTTTGGATTCTCGCTCGTCTTCTTGATAACCCGCCGGCCGACCCACCACCCAACGTCCCCAACCTCGACTCCACCGATCCCAACTTCGCCAAACTCTCGGTCCGCGACCAGCTCGCCGAACATCGAAAATCCGTCTCCTGCAACCAGTGTCATCGAGGCATCGATCCCTGGGGCATTCCTCTCGAAAGCTTCGGAGCCGACGGTCTCTGGCGGGAGCACATCCTCCGAAAAAAAACCAAAGGGAAGGGCATGATGAAACTTCCGGTCCTCCCGCAAGCAACCTTGCCCGGCGGAAGTGCAGTCACTGGAATTGCAGATCTTAAAAAGCATCTTACCGAAAACAAGAAAGAGCAATTCGCGGAAGCCTTCGTCTCGAAGATCCTCGCCTATGCCCTCGGACGCCGACTTGAATTAGTCGACAAAAAAATCATCAAAGAACTGACTTCGAAATTTATCGCCAGCGACTACCGTATTAAAGAATTGATTCACATCGTGGTCGCGAGCGAACCATTCCTCAGTAAATAATGAGCCGTAAATCCTGCCACCTCCCACGCCGCACTTTCCTCCATGGAATGGGCGCATCTCTCGCCCTGCCGTTCCTCGAATGCATGGGCGCCGATACCGCGACCACCTCCCGCCCAAAGAGATTCTGCGGTATTTATTTTCCCTATGGCGTCAGCCTCCCCAAGAAAAAGAGCGAGGGTTCTGAGTGGCAGTGGTTCCCCGATACGATAGGTCGTGACTTCCAATTTAACAAGAGCCTCCAATGCCTCGAAACCCTGCGAAAGCACGTCTCGATCCTAGGGGGACTCTCCCACCCTAACGGGCGAAAAATAGGCGGCCACGACACTGCTGACATCTTTCTCACCGCCGCCCAGCTTAAAGGAGGTCAGCTCAAGAACTCGATCTCGCTCGATCAAATACTCGCCGCTAAATTGGGCGACGACACCCGCTTCCGCTCGCTCAGTCTTTCGGTCGATGGCGGCGTGGGCGAAGCCACCCGCTCCAGCACTCTCTCCTTCACCGGCACCGGACAACCCGTCCCTGCGCTCCACAATCCGCGCATCATTTACAATCGTCTCTTTGGCAAGGAGGACAAAACCCTCCTCTCGCGTCGCCAGGAATTGCAAAACTCCGATCACATGCTCGATCTCGTGCTCGAACATTCCAAATCCGTCCGGCGCAAGCTCGGGAAACAGGATCAGGAGAAGTTCGACGAATATCTCCAGTCCGTCCGCCAAATCGAACAACGGGTCGAGCGATCGGAAAAGTGGCTTGATGTCCCAAAACCACGAATCGACGCCAGCGGACTCCACTTGGACGCCGATGACAAGACTCCCGGCGAACTCATCAAGACCTGTCTCT
>OJCA01000076.1_pt1 | contig 18565 bp, 9 predicted proteins | sample 1591551 | NCBI WGS metagenome assembly OJCA01 (sample SAMN05416738, study PRJEB24817) | seawater metagenome | isolation source: Sea water | place: Canada:Atlantic | collected 2013-07 | reverse complement strand
CTACACGTAAGGAGTCGTCGGCAGCGTCAGATGTGTATAAGAGACAGCAGTAGTAATATTATTAATTTTATAGAAGAGATAAAGAAATGAAGAAGAACTATACGCTACCTGGAAGTAAGAGACTCACACCTAAAGAGACTTTGGAGCACTTAGCTAAAGTTGCTGCAGTTGAAGAGAGGCAAGACTTCTATGGCGGCGGTAAGCTCATCGCTGATTTTGAAAATGAGATGGCAACACTCCTAGGTCATAAGGCAGCAGTCTTCATACCATCAGGAACTATGGCACAGCAAATAGCCCTTAAAATATACTTTGATCAAAATGATAGCAAGCCACTTGGCTTCCATCCGTTAAGTCATCTAGAGATACATGAGCAAGGTGGCTATGAAAAGCTTCATAGTATGAGCTCAATCCTTATTGGAGAGTCTCATCGAGTGATAACGAAACCAGACCTCATTAAGAAAGACCTTTCAGCTCTACTCTATGAGCTTCCCCAAAGAGAGATTGGCGGCGTGCTGCCAACTTGGAGTGAACTGAAAGAAGTTCTAGCTCACTGTAAAGAGCAGGGGATTCCTGTCCATCTAGATGGCGCCAGGCTTTGGGAGTGTGCCAGTTATTACAACAGGCCACTTGATGAAATCTCGTCTGAGTTCGATTCAGTATATGTTTCTTTTTACAAAACACTCAATGGATTACCAGGATCAATTCTTACTGGAAGTTCAGAGTTTATAAAAAAGTCAAAGGTATGGCTTAGAAGACATGGAGGGAATCTCTTTACTCAATTCCCCAATATTATTTCTGCCAGATCAGCTATTCAAGATACGCTGCCTAAAGTTCCAGAATACTGCGCGCGAGCAATAGAAGTCGCCAAGGTGATTAATAGCTTTGAAGGTATCTGCACCTATCCTGAAGTTCCTCATACAAATATGTTCCATGTACTCTTTAAAGAAGCTGCAGAGGTCATCAATCCACGTTTGAAAGAGTTAGACGTAAAACATGGTTTTTACGTATTTCATCCAACGTCTAATAATGAATATTTAGATGATAATTTTCAATCTAAGACTGAAGTTTCTATTTGTGATCATGCCCTCCATTTTCCTGATGAAGAGCTAGCAAAGTCATTGAAAATTCTTCTTTCAAAACAACCCCCTTTCGCCCCCCTCCGCTCCGGTCCAAATGCGCCTTCAAAGCCCTCCCGCCAAAAGTAAATTACTAGCAACAATGAAAAAACAGATTCTCTCCTTCCTGGCTCTCGCCTGTTCTGCCTTCGCGAACGCTCAGTCACAGCCAAATTTTGTATTCATCATCGCCGACGATCTTGGCTGGGCCGATGTGGAGTTTCACGGTGGGAACACTCCGACTCCCAACTTGAATCAGCTGCTGGCCGAAGGGATCGACATAAAACAGCACTACGTCGCTCCTGTTTGCAGCCCGACACGAGCCGGCTTTCTCACTGGAAGGTATTGGAGCCGCTTCGGAATCACCACCCCGATCAATAATCAGGGCTTGCCGTTCGAAACTGTGACCGTCGCAAAAGCACTCGGCGAAGTGGGCTATTCCACTGCCCTGATCGGGAAATGGCACCTCGGATCAAAATCGGAGTGGGGCCCGAATCATTATGGGTTCGATCATAGCTACGGCTCTCTGGCAGGTGGGATTGCGCCCTACAACCATCGTTACAAAAAGGGCGATTACTCGGTCACCTGGCACCGGAATCATCAATTGATCGATGAAAAAGGCCACGTCACCGATTTGCTGACAAATGAAGCCGTGAAGTGGATCAACGAAAAAACTTCCGCAGAAAAACCCAAGCCATTTTTTCTCTACGTTCCATTCACCGCCGTCCATCTGCCCATTCGCGAGCCGGACGAATGGCTGGAGAAAGTCCCAGCGAAAATCGTGGGAAACGTCGCCCGCCAATATTCAGCCTGCATCATGCACTTCGATGCCTCAGTCGGTCGGATCGTCGACGCCATTGATAAAGCCGGGCAAAAAGAAAACACCCTCATCGTTTTCACCAGCGACAACGGCGGCTCCACTTCGCAAAATAACGATACCAAATATCCCGACGACGACTGCCCCAATGGCAAGATCCCCGGAAACAACCTCCCGCTCCGCGGCCAAAAGGGCTCGCTCTATGAGGGCGGAATCCGCGTCCCGACCATTGCTCGCTGGCCTGGCAAATTGAAGCCCGGCACTGAATTCGAAACGCCCGTTTGCGTCGTCGATTGGATGCCGACGTTCTGCGCCCTGGCTGAAGTAAAAATAGAATCAGCCGAACTAAAATGGGACGGCGTGAATTTGTGGCCCGCTCTGACTAGCGAAGCACCATTGCCCAACCGAAACCTCCACATTACGGGCCCCGGCGGAAATCGCTCGGCACTCCGAAATGGCGACTGGAAGCTCATTCTCACCGAATCCAAGAATCGCGACTCGCCCGACATGCCAAAAGCCGAACTCTTCAATCTCAGCAACGACCCGAATGAGAAAACCGACGTCGCTGGAAAGAATCCAGAAAAAGTAAATGAGCTAAAGGCGAAACTCAAAAAACAACGCGAGCTGGATGTCGCTTCAAAAGGCGGACTGTAAACAAACGGATTGCGACGCTAGCCAACACCCTTTCTCTCCCTCTGCTATCCCTTCAACGGCACCCTCAAGCTCCTCGCCCCAAAAGAAAATTCCCAGCAGTAGCAGTCATTTTCGCTGTGGTCCTCTGCACCTGATGGCTGGGAAGTCCTTGATGATATTGTTGAAAGGTTAATCCAGCCTTCGGGTATTGATGATGCCTAGAAGAGCTTGTTGGGATGTCGCGATTCTGGGCATGATCTCGATTCATCGATAGTCACTGGTAAAATGAACATGAAAACGATCACCGCTACTTTGACGGCGGTTCTATTTGTAACTCTCGGACGTTCGTCGAATGCCGAGAGCGAGAAGCCCCTCGCCGAAGGATCCTTTTTCAACGGCGAGGATCTGACTGGCTGGTCCGGCAATGAGGGGTTCTGGTCCGTGAAGGACGGGGCGATCATCGGGCACTCTGACAAACGGGTGGCGAAGAACGAGTTCCTCTGGTCGGCGGTGCCAGTGGAAAATTTCCATTTCGTCGTCGAAGTGAAGCTGACGCCGGACAATCGTAACGCGGGAATCCAGTTCCGCTCGAAGAAGGCGAACGCTCACGGTCAGGCGCATGGATACCAGGCAGACGTCGGCGCCGGGGTTTGGGGAAAGCTCTACCACGAGCACGGGCGCGGGAAGCTGGACTGGAACAACCGAGCCGCCAAAGCGGTCAAGCCGGGCGAGTGGAACCGCTACGAAATCTTGGCGGTTGGCGACCGCATCTGGACGGCGATCAATGGCACGCTCTGCGTCGCAGTGCGCGATCACGAAGGCGAGCGCTCAGGGCAGATCGCGCTACAGATTCACAGCGGGCCACCACAGACGGTACACTACCGGAAACCGACGCTCACCCACGATCCACCAGTGCAACTGGCCGGGTTGGGCGAAGCCGAGTTGGACGCGAAGTTGGTGGGGGTCGGGCAGCCGGCCGCAGAGCCCACGAAAAAGCCTCGGATCAAACCCCGCAGCGACGCGGCGCCGGCAACTGGAGCAGCCATCGACTGGTCAAAACGGATCGCGGCCGCTGACCCGGGATCGAAGGGCGAGGCTTGGGCGAAGCCGGACTTCGACGACAAGGCGTGGAAGACGATGAAGCTTCCGGGGCATTTCGAAAACGCGGGACTGCCCGATTACGACGGCGTGGTTTGGTTCCGCAAGACGGTCGAACTCAGCGCCGCGCAGGCCGGGGCGAAAGCGTCAGTCCACCTCGGCCAGATCGACGACATGGACGTCAGTTGGGTGAATGGGAAACGCGTCGGCGGATATGAAGTCCCCGGGGCTCACTTCACCGTGCGAAATTACCCGATCCCCGCTGGCGTGTTGCGCGCGGGCGAGAATACCATCGCGGTGCGCGTGATGGATCACGGCTGGCCGGGCGGCATCGCCGGGAAGCCGGAGGAACTCGCGTTGCGCGTCGGGGCGGAAAGCTTCTCGTTGGCCAACCAGTGGCGCTACGCCCCCGGCGCATCATTGGCCGTCCTTAACAAGGTCGTGGAAAGGGCGATCCCTGCGGCGCCGGGATCCGCTACCCAGGTGACGAAATTCACCGATGGTTTCGCCTTGGAAGAGGGGGACGTTCTCGCCTTCCTCGGTGGATCAATGATGGTGAAGCAGATCGAGTCGGGCGCCCTAGAAACGTATCTCACCCGTGCGGCCGGCGAGCGAAGCGTCTACTTCCGCGACATCTCTTGGCAGGCGGACACGGTCTATCGTCAGCAGCGCCCGCGCAATTTCGGCACCCACGCCGAGATGCTCGATCGGATCGGCGCCACAGTGGCGGTGGCAGCTTTCGGGCAGGTGGAAGCGATGGACGGTGTCGAGCTCTTGCCGGAGTTCATCAGCGCCTACGAAAAATTGCTCGAAGCAGAAGTTCGGCCGCGCACCGAGAAGATCGTTCTGGTCACGCCGTTCCCCTTCGTCCGCGCGGAGGGAAACCCGCATCTGCCAGATCTGACGAGGCACAACGCTTCCATCAAAGCTTACGCCCAAGCGATCGTGAAGCTGGCGAAGCGTCGTGGTTGGATCGCGGTGGACCTGAGCGGGTTCGATACGGGCGGGTTGACCATCGGCGGTTTGCAACTCACGCCGTCGGGCCACGAACGTTGGGCGTCGCTGGTCACCGAGCAATTCACCGGCGAACCGACACTGGTACTGTCGACCGGTTGGGATGCGGTCCGGGAACAGATCGGGCAGAAGAACTTCCTCTGGAGACGCCACTGGCGGCCGACCAACTGGGCCTTCCTCTATGGTAACCGCCAGACGCAGCCCAGCAGCAAAGACCACCGACCCGGCAAACCACGCTGGTTCCCGATCGAGGTCGACGCCATCATCCCGCGCATCGAAGCCGCGCAAGCCCGGATTTTTGAACTGAGAAAGAACGTCAAATGATACGACAAACGTTAGCCAATCTGATTGCTGGAGGGCTGTTGTGGTCCGGACTTTCTTTCGAAGCCCTTGGGCAGAACCCGCTGTCCGTCGCCCCACCGGAGAAAGACAATTCGGCCGCTGCCGAGCTGAATTCGTTCGAGCTCGCACCCGGATACCAAGCCAACCTCTTCGCGGACGAGACTGACGGGATCGCCAACCCGGTGTGCATGAGTTGGGACGCGGCCGGACGGCTGTGGGTGCTTTGCACTTGGGTTTACCCTCAGGCCGTCCCCACTGATCCGCCGGACGACAAGTTGCTGATCTTGGAAGATACCGACGCAGACGGACGCGCCGACAAGACGAAGGTGTTCGCACGGGGTCTCAACATGCCGACCGGGTTCGCGATTGGCGACGGAGGGGCCTATGTCGGCGAGGGCAACGACCTGCTACACCTCGCGGACACTGATGGCGACGACGAGGCCGATGTCCGACGCGTGTTGCTCACCGGTTTCGGCACAGGCGACACCCACCAGAACATCAACTCCTTCACCTGGAGCCCGGGCGGCGAGTTGTTGTTCTGTCAGGGTCTGCACTCCTTCTCGCGCGTCGAGACGCCGTGGGGCATCAGCCGGCTTGATGAGCACGGCTCTTGGCGACTGCGCCCAAAACGCCTCCAGCTCCATGCCCACCGGCGCACCGCCGGCGGCGGCAACCCGTGGGGGATCGCCTTTGGCCACTGGGGCGAGCCCTTCATCAAGAGCAACGGCCCGGGCATCTCCGAACTGTTGCCAGGCATGGTGCAGACCGAGTTCATCAGCAGCCAATGGGGCGGCGGGATGTCCATCGGCAAGACTCAGATCAAATCGATGATCATCGAGTTCGCCGAGTCGCCGCACCTTCCGGACGATATCCAGGGCGATATGCTGATCGCGGGTTACTTCGGACACATCATCGACCGCCTCGGCTGGTCGACCGATGGCTCCGGCCACCGCCTCTCCAACAAGCCGCCGCTATTGAAAACCCCCCACCGCGCTTTCAGGCCGGTCGATATCCGCATCGGCCCCGATGGCGCGATCTACGTCGCCGACTGGATGAACCCGATCATCGGCCACTACCAGGCGTCGTTCCGGCACCCCGACCGCGACAAAACGCACGGTCGCGTGTGGCGCATCACGGCCAAGGATCGCCTGCTTGCCAAGGCACCCGATTTTTCAAACATGGGCGCGCCGGAGTTGTGCGAACACTTGAAATCAGACTGGCGCTACCAGCGCTACCAGGCAAAACGCCGCCTCGCCGACCTTCCTGCAAAGCAGGTCATCCCGGCGCTGGAGGCTTGGATCGCAGGGCTCGATGCGAAAGACCCGGATACCGAACATCATCTATTCGAAGCCCTGGGCGTGTTTGAATCGCATGAGGTCGTCAACCGCCCGCTGCTCGAAACGCTTCTGGCAGCGGAGGATTACCGTGCGCGTGCCTACGCGACGCGCGTCGTCGGGCGATGGAGCGATCGCATGCAAGCACCGCTCGAGTTGCTCGACCATAGCATAGACGATGAAAACGCCCGCGTGCGCCTTGAAGCAATCGTGGCCTGTAGCGACATTCACAGTGCCGGGTCGATGGTGGTTGCCGCCAAGGCCACTGACAAGTCGATGGACCGCTTCACCAATTATGCGCTGAGCCAGACCGCGCACGCGCTAGCGCCGCATTGGCTCCCCGCCTTGAAGAATGGCAAAATCCAGTTCAAGCGCCCGGCAAACCTGACCTTCGTGCTGCGCGCCTATGGCGGCAAAGACGTCGTCGCCCAGGTTCGCGGGCTACTCGGTGGCAATGAATTGAATCCCGCCGCGTTCAACGGTCTGATGACCCTGCTAGTCGAGATCGGCACGCCAGACGATCTGCGCTGGGCGCTGGATCGAGCGGCAGACAAGCCGCTGGTGCTGAACGCCCTCGTCGGAGCCAATCGGGTTCGAGGAATCAGGCCAGCCGGCGAGCTGGCCGAGCCCTTGGAACAAATGTTAGTGGGTAAGAACGTGGAGGTCCGCACACACGCCATCCGTCTGGCGGGAGAGTGGAAGGCTAGCGCATTGACAGATCGGATCGGCAAGATCCTCTCCGACGTCGATGCCCCCGCCAAACTGCGTGCCGCAGCGGTCGAATCTCTCGGACAGCTTCGCGGTGTGGATGCCCTCGATACGATCTCCAAAGCGGTCGGGGATCCCGCGCCCGAGATCCAGCAGGCCGCGCTGCGGGCGCTTTGTGAAATCGACCTGCCCAAGGCGGCGCAGCAGGCCAGTGCCCTGTTGCGTAGGGCCACCGACGATGCCCAGACGCGTCTGATCGTCACCCCCTTCCTGGGTCAAAAGGGCGGCGCCGCAGCGTTGGCGAGCGCCTTGGGGACGGCCGCGATCAGCCCGGAGTTGGCGACCCGAGTGCGCGCCGTCCTGGGCGCGGCCGGCCGCTACGATCCAGCGCTCGACCGCCTGCTGCGCGACGCGGCGGTAAATGGCAGCGTCGGGATCCCCCAGCACAGCGAGGCCTATGTCCGCGCCTTGAGTTCGGAGGTGGAAACCCGCGGCAACGCTGCCAACGGCGCTAAAGTCTACGCCTCCACCGGCCTCAGTTGCATCGCCTGTCACAAGATGGGCGACGCCGGCGGCGTCCTCGGACCCGAGCTGACCGCCGTCGGCGCAGGTGTCCCGGTCGAGCTGCTCATCGAAGCGGTGCTGTGGCCAAAGCGACAAATTAAAGAGGGCTACACCGCGACCACGCTGACGACCAAAGCCGGCAAAGTGATCGGCGGATACGTGGACACCGAAAACAAACAACGCATCGTGATCCGTGACGCGGCCACCGGCACCACGCAAGCCATCTCAATCGGCCAAGTCGCCGCTCGCCAAGACGCGGGCTCACTGATGCCCCCCGGGCTCACCGCCGGTCTGAGCCGCGCCGACTTACGCGACCTGATCCGCTTTTTGGCAGAACAGAAAGGACAGTGATCAAATTCCTAGCAGTGCAGTCAGTGATCAAACGGAGTTCAGGATTCCAGTTTCATATGAGCCATTCAGCGACGCCAAAGTGATCGCCTCGCTTTTTGATTCTCATCTTCGCATTCCTCGACTAACCCTCCCGCGTGCTTGCCGTCAAAAACCTCCGCGTTGAATTTGGACCTCGTGTCATCTTCAAAGATCTCACCTTCTCCATCAGGGACAAAGAACGCATCGCCTTCGCCGGGCACAAGGGCGCCGGCAAGTCCACCCTCATGAAGTGCCTCGGCGGCGTCCTCCAACAAAACGGCGGCTTCAAGACCCTCCCGCTAAAAGCAAATTCCTATCAGTTCCGATTAATAGGGTGGTCACCAGCTTTCTTTCGTTTTAAGTTATTGAACTTCAATTAATCCGAACCATTCGGACGATCACCATGCCCCGCGCATTCCTTCTTTTCATCTCACTGGCGCTGCCCCTCGCAGCTCAGTCACCCGCTACTGAGCAGGGAAAAATTGACCCCTCGGGAAAGTTCCAACCGAAAGGAACAACTGCGGAGAGCAATGAGGAGAAGACCCCTGAAACCCGACCTGATATCAAGAGACTCGATGCAGAGCGACTCAAGATCAGCGATATCATCGTCCATCGCACTGAGCGCAGCATCACCTTCCCGGTCTCGATCGCAGCGCGCGAGCAAATGCTGGAATACCTTCTCGTTCACGAAAAAGGAAAGGCCCACGAGTCACTCCTCACGACCAAGGTGAATCCGCGCGATCTCCATCTCGCCGTTCTCCTTCTCGGCGCGAATGGACAGTCGCCTAAGATCGAACTCACTTGGCGAAAAAATGGCCCCGACGCCCGCTTCCTTCTCACGGATCTCATCGAGACCATCGATGGCACCGCTCCCCTCTCCCCCGGCAAGTGGAATTACGCCGGCTCGGCCTTCGATACCCGGGGATTCATCGCCGAGCGCGAGGGCTCCTTTATCACTGTTCTCGATGACCCCTCCGCCCTCATCCGCCATCCCGAAGCCGTAAAGCTCGGCAAAGACGACCAGTTTCGCGCCCAGAAAAAGCGACTCCCTGCTGAAGGCACTCCCATTTCTCTCGTTCTCACTTTCCCAAAAAGCACCCCTTAATCTGTTGTGAAATTTTTCCTCTCATTCGCTCTCTTCATCTCATCGATCCACGCGGCCACTCCCACGGATTACGACTTTCCGCTCGGTCCCATCGGAGGGACTTTCCGGATTGTCACCGGCGATAATTTCGCCCGCGTCAGTGGCGTCACGACTGGAGGTTTTGGCGAAGCGGCAGGCCTGCAAGTGGGTGACTTCATCTACGGTTCAGATGGCGTTCCCTTTGATAACAACGGCTCAGATTTCCAAGGCGTGACGCGTCAGCTCGGCTGGGCAATCGGCCAAGCGCAAGCCACCGACGGCACCCTTTCGCTGAATGTCCTCCGCGCCGAAACGGGACTCACCACGGTCGATATCGCCCTCGGCACTGCAGGTGGTTTTTCCCCCGCCTTCCCGCTCAACTCGCCCACCTTTGATGCCGTCGCAGAAAAGTCACTCGATACCCTGAACCAGCGCCTCACCGACAGCTCGCACATCGGCTACCCCACTGGCTTCGCAGGGATCGCGCTTCTCGCCTCGCCTCATTGGAATGACAGCACCGGAGCACATCCTTATCGAAATGGCATCGATACCGTCTACGCGAACGCCAAAGATCAGATCGAGCGTGCTCAATATTCTCCTGTCGAGCAGCGGCATTTTGATGGCACTGATAACCCTCACTACGACGGCTCCAGTGTCATCTATCTCGAGAACTGGTATCTCGGCCTCGGCACGATGTTCCTAGCTGAATATTACACCAAGACACTCGAAAGCCCGCCGACTCAGCAAAACATCGACGACCTCGCGCTCCTTCAATCCGCTGCCGAGAAACTTGCCAACCGAATCCAGTGGTGGCGTCAGCCCCAGTCAAATAACGCGGACCAATATTACACGTCGCTTCGACCCGGAATCGTCGGCCACGGTAATGTCTCTGGCGACTACATGCACTACGGCTGGGGCGGCGGGATTAACATCGTCGGCGTCCACATGTCCGGCGGTCTCGCGATGGCGAAAAATGCCGGTGTCGATATGACGGTGCGCCCGCTCGATGGCCGCTATTTTGGCTACGACCCCCTCCTCTTCGATGGCGACGCTACCAATGACCCCGCTGGCGAATCCCTCCCCCCCGGACTCAACTACGATCACGCAAATAACACCGTCCAGGTCCGCACCGGAGTGGATGGAAATGGCGACCCCATCTGGGAGGCCAAGCAATTCATCCCCGATGCCACGAGCCACGCTGACATTCCAAATGTCGCCACCTTTGCCACGCAGCAGCCGACTCTCGATGACAAACTCAACATCATCTGGGACTTCTACAAGCGCTCCCAAAGCACCGGCACCGGCCACATAAATTACTACATCGACTCCGGCAGCCTCGGGGACTCCGGTGGCCGAACTCCGGGTGTTCTTTTCACCACTCATCAGATGCAGCAATCGGGTGCTTTCACGGGCACAAATCTCGACCGCTTCAATCTCCTCAAAGGCTACTTCAATGAGCAATATGATCGACACCTCAATGCTCACGCCATGAATAGCCCGGGCCCGAATTTCTACGCCCTCGCCGCTTCAGCAATCGACACCCGCGAGCGACAGCACTTCTACGATAACTGGCGCTTCTTCTACCAGCTCTCGCGTAATGCTGATGACACCACGACCTTCTTCCGTGGCCGTCCTTATGGCGGACCAGGAGAAAGTAGCCAAGCTGATGAAATCTACTTTGCGCTCAACCAAGGCGTCGCCGCAGGAGGCCTCACTCTCGTTCAAGGATACGACACCACGAACCAACGTCTTATTGATTTCCAAAAAGTCCCCCATCTCCAGTGGGATGATCTCGCCCACCGCACTCTCAGCACCGACCAATCATCGATTGATCTCGACCTCGAAGTTACCGATGGTTCCGGTGCTCCCACCGCGAGCTACACCGCCGCTTGGACCACGAGTTCCACCGCGACCTTTACCTCTGCGAGCACAGCTGACACCACGATCAATTTTCCCACTCCCGGCACCTACGATGTCACGCTAACAATCACCGATGGCTCGATCACCACCACCGAGCCCATTCGCATCGAGGTTCTCCCGAGCGTCGATGAAAGCCTCTACAGCCCAGGAGTCGCGAACTACGATGTTTTTCGTAGTATCAATGGCACCAACCTCGCAGAACTCTACGCCGATGCGAAATGGCCCAACTCCCCAGATGAGTCCAGCCAGGTGACGCAGCTCAAAGGCACCGCCACTGGCAATAACTTCGGCGCACGTCTCACCACTACTATCATCCCTGCCGAGACCGGCACTTATCGCTTCTACCTCTCTTCTGATGATCAGGGCTCACTGCTCTTTAATTCTTCCGGAGCTGACTCTGCAGGAGCTGCCGAAATCGCTTCCGTCTCCGGTTGGACTGCTTCCGGCCAGTGGGATAAATATCCCGAGCAAGAATCCATCGAGTTCACCCTCACCGCCGGGCAGCACTACTACCTTGAAGCCCGCATGAAAGAAGGCAGCGGTGACCAACCCTTCGAAATCGCTTGGATCACTCCCTCGAATACCAACATCGAGATCATTTCCTCCGGCTTCATCGCCGCGCCGAAAGTCGTCGCGCCCATCGCGATCACGACTCAGCCACAAAGTATCACCACGACCCTCGGCGAAGCCATCACGCTCACGGCCGAGGTCACCGGACCTGAGCCTCGCCTTTTTCAGTGGAAAAAAGACGGCGTCAACTACAGCACACCCTCCACCCTCCCAACCCTCGAACTCGCCAACTCCTCCGCCTACCTTGCGGGTGATTGGCAGCTCACTTACACCTCTGGAAACACCGTCCTCATTTCAGATATCGCCACCATCAGCTTCTCCGATATCGGCCAGCTCGTGACCGGTGGACTCTGGCAGGAAGTTTACAATGGCATCTCCGGAATCCCGCTCGATAACCTTCTCAACTCTGCGAAATATCCCACCGCTCCCGACTCCTCCGGCCCCATCAATGTTAGCTACCAAGGCTCGCTTGGAGATAACTACGGCCAGCGATGGACCGGATGGATCGTCCCCAGCGAGACCGCGCGCTACCGCTTCTACGGAGCAGCCGATGATCAGATCGCGATCAACTTGAGCCCCTCCGAGTTCGCCTGCCACGCCGAGCAAATTTTCTTCAGCTCCAGCTACACCGGTGAGAAAAATTACGATCAACGGAGCCCCTCCGCTTGGGTCGATCTCGTCGCCGGCCGGCGCTACTTCATCGAAGTCCTCCACAAAGAAGGCGGCGGTGGCGATCACGCCTCGATTAGCTGGCAGAAGGAAGGCGATCCCACTCCAGTCGATGGTTCCGAAGGAATCCCAGCCGCCAATCTGCAATACCGAACTGGCGGAGCCGACCCCGCGCAAGCCTGCCCACCCTTCGCTCATCTCACCTTGCGCATGTATTTCCCCTTGGATGAAGCCTCCGGCACTGAAGCCGATGATGCCTCGGTCTTCGACCGAACCGGGCCTGTGACTGGTGGCGCAGTCATGGGTGTCGCAGGTAAGTTTGGCAAGGCCGTGACCATGGACGGCGTCGATGACTACATCACCGCTAGTGACCTCAACGTGAATTCCGATGAGGTCACCCTCACGGCTTGGATCAAACGGCCCGCCGCCGACCAAAACGGCACGGCGGGCATTATCTTCAATCGCTCCCAAAATGCTGCGGGCTTGAACTTTGGCGCGGGCAATGCACTTCGCTACCACTGGGACGGCCGCAACTGGCACTTAAGCTCCGGGCTGGTCCCCACTGCGGACCAGTGGGTCTTCGTGGCTTTGGTTGTCAAACCGGATCGAGCCACCATCTACATGCACGATGGCACCCTGCAACAGTGGACCAACGTGGGGGGACATGGTTCCCAATCCTTCGGGGGCACGACCTACATCGGCCGCGACCCCAGCAATTCTAGTCGATCCTTCACTGGTGACCTAGACGAACCTCGCGTTTACAGCCGAGCCTTGTCGCAAGCCGAGATCCTCAGCTTGGTTGCTGGCGGCGCGGCACAAAGCCCCAGCCCCTTTGATGGCGCGGTTGGCGTACAAACCCCTGGGGCGGGCTGGGTCTCCGCTAGTGCAGCCACCTCCTACGGAGTCTATCTCGGCACCACGGAGTCCGCCGTCACGAGCGCCAACACCGGATCCCCGGAATACCAAGGCTCCACCTCCACGGCGGATTGGGAATTCCCACTCCAACCCTCCACCGTCTACTACTGGCGCGTTGATACCGTCACTGGATCCGGGACCATTGCAGGTGAAGTCTGGGAGTTCACCACCGGCAGTGAAATTTTTGAAACCGGTCTCATCGCCCACTGGAAAATGAACAGCGGCAGTGGCACAACTGCTCTCGACTCCACTCCCAACAACAACGATGCCACGGTCAATGGCGCGAGTTGGACAAGCGGGTTCGAAGCAGGCGGACTAGCCTTCGATGGCGACAACGACTTCGTCACCGCTGGCACCGGTCCCTCCCTGAGCGGCCAAACGAATCTCACCCTCACCGCGTGGGTCAAAACCAGCGACTCCTCCGATCAAGTCATTATTCAACAGCGTGACGGGGGATTCAACGGACAGTATCAACTCAAAGTCAACGCCAACGGAACAGTCGGCTTCTTCCTCTACGGAAACAACGCCTATCAATTCAACTTCTCCACCACCACCACTGTCAATGATGGCCAGTGGCACTTCATTTCAGCCATCCGCAGTGGTGAGAATGGAGCAATCTATCTCGACGGAAATCCAAGCCCTGCCGCCTCCGCAAACGGTATCATTCGCGACCTCAGCGCCTCCATCGGGGTGGGAATCGGGCGCGACATTCGGGACAACGACGAGCCCTTTAATGGATCCATCGACGAGGTCAAAATCTACGAATTCGGCAAATCGGGAGATGAAGTCGCAACCATGTATAACGACTACCTCAAGGCTGACCCCTACGATACTTGGGCCAGCAGCTTCGATCTTGATCCTACCACCAATGGGGCGCCAACGGCTGATCCCGATGGCGACGGCCAAAACAATCTCTTCGAGTTCATCGCCGGGGTCGTGCCCAATGACGCGCTCTCCCACTTCCATTGGCGTGTGGAAGAAGACCCGCTGAATTCCGGGCAAAGCCGGATCGTCTTCAGTCCGCGTTTTGGTGATCGCACCTACAACTTGAAGACGAGCACGACCCTGCAGGCATCCGACTGGATCGATTTCACTGGCGGCAGCGTGATCGACGACGGCGACGAGCGCACCGTGATCGATCCCGACACCTCGGATGCAAGCAAGTTTTACCGCTTGGAAATCGCCAAGCCCTAGCAGGTCGTTGGAAAGACGGTGGTTGCTCAGATCGTAACCCTTTTAGAACTCGGGAAATCAGTCGCAGAAGAGTAAACGACGGAAAGGCAACCCCTGTTGTTTACGAGGGCGCGTTGCTGGATTTTCGCGAAATCTCAGGACGCTTCTTTGAGGCGACGGGCTTTGGCGATGCTTACCGGGGTCAGCTCGGGAGCGTGTGCCGGTCCCTGCTCAACGAGCGCTTTCATGGCGCTGGTGAGGTCACCCCCCTTTCTCCCCACTCCGCTCCGGTCCAAATGCCCCTTCAAAGCCCTCCCGCCAGAAGCAAATTCCTAGCAGAAGACGCCGGTAGCGGATTCCAGTCCTTAGTCGTGTCGACCAACGGAGCGAGAGGGAATTGCTATTTTAGCGTCCGCGTCGTCGGGGCGGATTCTTAATGGCGTTTTGCATCTCCGCAGAAAATCCGCTGTTGGTAAGCCATTCTTGGGCAGCTTCAGGATTGCGGCGGAAGTAGGCATGTCCCACGCGGGTGATCGATTCACCCCTGATTTGAGGGTTAGTGATGTCGAGGGCCCAGGCGAGGGCTATTTGGGGATCCTGCCAAGCGACTCCTTCGGCGAAGCCCTTGATGGCGGCATCGCGCTTGGGTGATTCGGCCATGGTGAGAAGGTATTCCCCCGCAGCGACGGGGTCCTTGTCTTCCCAGTCTCCAAAGGCGGCGTTGAGGCCGTTTTTTTGGCCCTGGCCTTCTGGAAGGTTGTCGAGCCAGGTGACGGCGGTGAGGGGTTCTTTTTCCGCCCATTCTTTTCCGACTTCGGCGACCGCGCTGGCGGCATATTCTTCGGCGGCGAATTGTGCGATCCAGGAAGAGGCGGCCTCCGGGTCCTCACGGACGTAGCGCCCGGCAACTTCGTTCATGGCGGATCCTTTGACAAGGCCGTCGGCGAGACTTTCTGTCCAGCGGGCGGCGCTCTCCGAGCCGTCCTTTCTGAGGACTTCAGAGGCAACGATACCCATCAAACGGGGGGCGTCCTCACGACCTTCGGAGGCGAGAGAATAGACGTATTTGGCCGCTTCATTTTGGTCGCGATCGGCGAGGCCTGAGACGATACCTCTTTCGAGTTGGCTTTTTTGATCTGCGATATCTTCGGGGAGATTCGCGAGCATGGCGATTGCTCCTGCGGGGTCGGTGGCGGCCCAACCGGAGATGACGGCCTCGAGATCTCTTTTCTCGCTCATAGTGGAGTTGGTAAATGCGTCTTGTCCGGCGATCGCTCCCCAAGCGTAGTTAAAATCCTGCCATTCCTGGCGACCTGCTCCGAGGGAGACGAGTTCATCGCGGATCGCGGCAGAGTTCTCGACAGTCATTCCCTCAAGGAGTCTGCTAAAGGCCAAACGGCGCTTTACGGGGTTGGGGTCGTTGAGGGCCTCTTTGGTTAGGGCTTCAATTCCAATGTTTGAGAGGCGGGAGATTTCGAAGATTTGGGAAAGTTCGCCACGTTCTTCGGACTTGGAGGTTCGGGTGCGACTCGAAGAACTGGAAGAATCGGAGGAAGGGTCCCCAGCCCTCTTGATGGAGAGACTTCGAGGGGCAGAAGTAGTGGAGTCTTCAGGTGCTTTTGTGGAGTTTTGACTCGATCCGACAAGGTAGGCCGCAACCAAGCCGACTCCCCAGAGCCCATTCCTGACTAAAAATTTTGAATCCACAGGTGGATTCTAATCTTGAAAGTCCGGTCTGCAACTTTTTCTTGAGCGGAGGACTGGGGCTGGAGCCAGCAGGAGCGACGAGGATTTTGAGTGTTTGTGTAAGGAGCGACAAATGGGTATTTTGTGCAGAATTTTTCGCTTAGTCTCTGTGCACTTTTGATTTAAATGACAGAGGCGCATTTGGGAAAGTCCCCGTGTTTGAGAAGGCGATTCTGCTGAAGGCGGATGGAGAGATCATTTAGGGAAACTACGACGGAAGGGTTCGATGGGCGAAGAACGTGGCTGGAAAGAAGAAGGAGCCCAACAACCCCCTGGTACCATTTCTGCATCGTCCGAAGCAGGCGTGCGAGCCCGTTAGGGCTTGCGCTCGCCTGACTGCTTCGGCGGATTTCTCGAGGGTGTCCAATATGGCATCATCGTGGTGCCATGAAGACATCCAAACATACCAAAATCACCTCGGTTTATCGCAATCAGAACGTGCTCATCCGCGCGGTTTTCCAACGCGCCGGGGACACCAGAAAGGTCCTCTGCGTCGCCCTCGACTATGCCAAGCGCAAACACGTCGCACTGATCTGTGACGGCAACGGCGACATTCTCAAAGCCGCCTTTCCGGTGGAGAACAACCCCGCCGGCATCGACTTCCTGATCAAGGAGGTCTCGGCCACCGCCCGCCGCCGCAAGATTCCCAAGAACCAGATCTTTCTCGGCGGCGAGGACGAAGCCGCGTATGTCGCCAACTTCACCGCCGCACTTCGCGAACACGATTATCTCGTCGTCCGTGTCAGCGCATACGAAGCCAAAGAGAACCGCGAAAATCTCATCGCGAGCACCGACCCCCTGGACCTGCTCGGCATCGCCAAGACCCTGCTCGCCCGTCGCGCCCGCCTCACCGGAGAGACGGATTGTTCGAACCCCGTCTATCAACACCTGCGCGAACTCAACCGCTGTCGTCGTGGCCTCGTGCGTCAGAAGACCGCGGCCTCCAACCGCATTCACGCTCTCGCGGACCAACTCTGCCCCGGATTTCTCAACGACTCCAAATGCGGACTGACTGCCTTCTCCGAGGCCTCCCTCGCCCTCATGCAAGAGCGCTTCAGCGCCCCCGAGATCGCCCGCCGCAGACCTGTTGCCCTGGCCAATCTCCTGCGTCGTCATCGCATCCACCACCCCGATGAAACCGCTACCAAAATCATCACCCTCGCCCGTGAAGCCCTGCCTCCCGCACCCCATCGTGTCGTCACCCTGCAACGCACCCTCACTGCCACCACCGAGCTTTACCGCTGCCTCGAGCGCAACGCCTTGGAACTTCGCAGCGAAGCCGCGCACGCCCTGGCCACCACACCCTACGCCCTGCTCACCAGCATTCCCGGCATCGGTTTCGTGCTCGCCGCCGGCATCGCCGGTGAACTCGGCGATCCCCGGAACCTCGCCCCCTTGGACTCGCTCTGCGCCTACGCCGGCATCGTGCCAAGCACCTATCAAAGCGGCGGTCCCGACTCGCCTGCCGTCCAGGGCCGCACCTCCCGGCGATGCAACCACATCCTCAAAGATTGGGTTGTCCAGAGCGCCCAGAAAATCAGACTCTACGGACCGCCCGAACTCAAGGACCGCATCATCCGCTGGAACGCCAACGGCCAGCACGGCATCTTCGCCGCCGCCCGCCGCTACCTCCGGCTCGTGCGCACCCTCGCACAAAACGAAGTCCCCTACCTCGGTCCCGAAGGCCGGGCCCGCAATGTCGATCCGGACCAACTCGACGCCGCCGCCCAGCACACCTGGGGTGTGCTCCAGCGCAAATGGCGGCCTCTCTCGGGCGGCCTCGATCTCATCACCGACCAATCCCACCCCATCGGCTTTTGGCGGCGCGTCATCAAGGAAACCCACGGCATCGACCTGCCCGAGCACTCATGAACACTTTCAACACGACTTACGTCGTAGACAATCGCCTTCCCTCCAACCCGCGGCCGACAATGGCATGAAACGCGGACGGGATTGAACAAACGGAGACGGAGCGACCGGATGGCTCATCAACCCCCTGCCGCGCTTTCACGCGACGGCTTGAGAAAGTATGCCAAGACACCGGTCGCCCCCGATCCGACCCGCGGGAGGATACTTAAGTCTCCCCGGATCGGACCATGGCTCGAAGATACTCCGCCCCGGTTGCGCCACAAGCGCCGTCGAGGGCTCGTCATACCAGGTCGCCAGGCAAAAGAGGCGAGGCCCGGACTTTCACTCCGGGCAACCGGTGGCTGCCACCACCCGCTCCCGTCTCCACCGTTCGATCCCCGAAACGAACATCCCGTCGAGGTCCCAAACATCGCCGGCCAAATCGACACCTCGATCTGGCACGTCCCGTCGTGCCCAAAATCAGCCCACTAAAAAAAATCAAAATCCCTCTTGATTCACTCTGATACTACTTTCTCCCCCCTCCGCTCCGGTCCAAAGGCTGTCTCTTATACACATCTGACGCTGCCGACGACTCCTTACGTGTAGA
>OJCA01000068.1_pt1 | contig 19562 bp, 18 predicted proteins | sample 1591551 | NCBI WGS metagenome assembly OJCA01 (sample SAMN05416738, study PRJEB24817) | seawater metagenome | isolation source: Sea water | place: Canada:Atlantic | collected 2013-07 | reverse complement strand
TCTACACGTAAGGAGTCGTCGGCAGCGTCAGATGTGTATAAGAGACAGCCCAATAGGTGCAGCAAAATCAGTTCCTTTGTGAGGACGCACTCTATTACCATAATATTTTATTCTTCTTTTTAAATTATAACGTGAAGAGATTCTGCTAAATTTTACAGGAGCCTTTAAAAACGCACGTCTTAAATTATTTGCTTTATCGTCATAATAATCGGTAATACCCATAATTGAATCTCCAATAAAACTAAATGCATAAATAGGTTTTCCTCGGTGCTCAAACATCACTGCTTTTATTTCACCTAAACCAGCAGGAATAGAATCGTTAATGTATTTTTCGGTATACACTACTTTAAAACGATCCCCAGCTTGCAATCTAAAAAAGTCAATAGTCCAAGCGTATATATTCGCTAATTGATCTGTCATATTTGGACTTAAATGCTGTTCTTCCATCGTTTGTGATAAAGAACTTGTTATCACTCCTTTGGCATATTTTTCAACATAAGTAACTGGCTTTTTATCATTAAAGGTAGTAATGCAATCTCTTAAATCAATAACAGCATAATCAACCGTATTCTTTTCGTAAATAAAAACTTGAGTTTTACCAATACTATCTTTGGAATTAAGAAGGACATAAGGGTTTCCAACTTTTACTCTTCTTACATCAAAACTATCTTTGATTTTTAAAACCACTTCATATATTTCTCCTTGAGGCACATGATTTGCATCTAAAATTGCTCCAAAAGTATCACCAGAGCGTATGGTATCTCTTAGAACAGTATACTCATTAAGATCATAGCCATATTCAAAATTTGCCTTTACAATCTCAATAGCTGGAATTATTTTGTCATCTTTTGTTTTTTGATTACAGGAAAAACAAAAAATAATAGCGGGGATAATTAGCAGTAATTTTTTCAATGTTGGTATTCTTTTATAATTTTAAACGTTGGTTCCCCAATCTTTTAATTCTTGTTCTGACCATAGAGTTGGAAAAAATATCCTTCTTTGGTATTTTGGATGCATGTATTTTTTCCAATCACTTCCTCCAGTAGCCTCGATTTTTTCACCCTTAGCATTTCCTCCAGAAATATAATGATTTGCAGCTTTATAATGTGCCATAACCCAAGTAATATTTACGGTGTAATCGTAATGACGCATTGCTTTTATTAACGTTTCATCTTCTTGAAGTTCAATGGGGAGTTCTTTAAATTTAGCATATAAATTTATGGTATTATATTCTTGTGTAAAAGCAATAAATTCATTTTTATATTTTCCTTCAAAAGCTTCTAATAAATACGATTTTTTACCTGTTTTAAAATCTTTACCAGCTGCTTGCCAATACAAATGATCTAGGGCATGTTCGTAGGGTGTATCTCTATCAATAGTTTCTCTAAAACGGGCGTCAATAAGATTAATTAAGTCTGTGGAAGCAAATTCAATTTTTCGATATTGGGCACTTTGAAAACCACTTGCAGGAGTCAACGTGTTTCTGAATTTTAAATATTGATCTACTTCCATCCCGTCTTGCATGATGGCAAATGAAGAAGTTAACATATCAAAATAACGACTGATACGCATGAGTCTTGAAGTGAAAAAAGTTGCTGTTAATCCTTTATGATGTGCTACTTGCTCAATTTCCCAAAGTATCATTTTAAATAATAATTCGTTTACTTGATGGTACATAATAAATACCATCTCATCTGGTAATGTAGTCCGTTTTGTTTGCAAATTTAATAACGCATCAGTTTGTATGTAATCCCAATAGGTCATTGGTTCACTATACAGAATTCCTTCTAGATGGGTGTCTAAATCTTGACCAATGTCATTAAATTTATTTTCTAACTGATTTATAAGTTGTTCTCTTTTTGATTGGTTTGCCATAATTAATCGACTACTATTTTAAATGAATTTTTTAAATTTTTAAATTCTACAAGAGTTGCTTTTAAGGACCCAACTGATAAATCTGCTTTTATCAATAAAGGAATTTTATTATCATCATCACTTATCCATATAGTAAGGCTTTCTTTTTCTTTAAAAACTCTACCGGATTGCACATAAGGCCTAAAAACTATACAAGAGACAGCTCCAAATTTGGTGTCTAAAATTTCTCTTCCTAAAAATTTAAGTTTGAATTTATAATTTTCCCTATCAAAAAACATGTCCAACTCTATTTCATTGTTTACATTTATATCTTTTGCGTTTAGATTGTTTCTTAAATAATAGAAAGAGGAAACCATATCCTGAGCTTCTCTTGGAAAGGAAACTATTTTTTCTGTATCATTTTTAAAATCAATAATGGTAGCATTTTGACTGCTATGATCAAAATCTATTCGAATATCTTTGGTATACCCTCCTTCATCAATTTTTCTAATAAAGCGTTGTGGCAGATCTTTTTCTTTGTTAATATAAGACTCATAGTGATCTTCTACATTAAAAAACCAACTAGCAATTCCTGTGGTCTTCCCATAACCTATCACATGAAAAACTTCTTTAGCATCTATAAGCTCACTCTTTACTTCTAGCGTTGCTATTCCGGCAGTTATCAATCCATAATGAACTCTAAACATAAGAAACTCTCCATCATCATATGCCTGTTTTTGAGAAAAGGAATGGGTACTTATTAATAATAAAATAAGGATACTTAATTTCTTCATCTGTTTATTTAATTATAAGAACTAAAAAATAGGATTTTATTCTGAAATTAAAAACACTATCTAATTGATGATAGCGTTTTTAATTTGTTACACTTTACAGGGTTCCTCTATTTGCTTGTTCTCTCTCGATAGATTGAAATAGTGCTTTAAAATTACCAGCACCAAATCCTTGAGCTCCCATTCTTTGAATGATCTCAAAAAATAAAGTTGGTCTATCTTCTAGTGGTTTCGTGAATATTTGTAATAAATATCCATCTTCATCCGCATCTACTAATATAGAAAGCTTTTGGAGCTCTTTAATATCCTCTTTCATCATATCCATATGCACTCCTAACCTAAGCGGAATCTCATCATAATAAGCTTGTGGTGGTGGTGGTAAAAACTCAATACCTCTAGATTTTAACTGAGCTACCGTTTTTACAATATCATCGGTTGTTAATGCTAAATGTTGTACTCCAGAATCTTCATAAAAATCTAAATATTCTTCAATTTGAGACTTCTTAGCAGCTTTTGCCGGCTCATTAATTGGAAATTTTATTCGTCCATTACCATTACTCATTACCTTACTCATTAAAGCTGAGTATTCTGTATGAATTTGTTTGTCGTCAAAGGACAAAAAATTAACAAATCCCATTACATCTTCATACCATTTAACCCATTGGTTCATTTGTCCCCAACCAACATTTCCTACCATATGGTCGATGTATTTTAAACCTACCGATTCCGGGTTGTAATCTGACTCCCAAGGAACAAAACTTGGTAAAAAAGTACCTTTATAATTTTTACGCTCCACAAACATATGTACCGTTTCACCATAGGTATAAATACCCGCTCTTACAACTTCCCCAAATTCATCTTTCTCTACAAGGGGTTCCATATAAGATTTAGCACCTCTATTTGTAGTTTCTTCGTAAGCTTTTCTAGCGTCATCTACCCATAAGGCTATTACTTTAACACCATCCCCATGTTTTACTATGTGGTCGTTAATTGGAGATTTACTATGAAGAGGTGTTGTTAATATTAAAACGATTTTGTCTTGCTTTAAAGCATAACTCACACTATCTCTTGAACCTGTTTCAAGTCCTTTATATGCATAGGATTGAAATCCAAACGCTGTTTTATAAAAATGTGCAGATTGTTTAGCATTGCCTACATAAAACTCGACATAATCTGTTCCTAATAATGGCAAGAAATCTTGCGCTCCTTCAAATATTTTTTCTAAACCGTAATCAACCGATTTAACTTCTTTATTACTCATAAATATTGTTTTTTTCTTGTAGTTATCTTACTTAATCCAAGATTTATAATAATCGTCTACTTCTAATTTTAATGCATCTTCAGTAATCATAACAGGGTTAAAAGGGTCAATCATGACCGCTAATTCTTCTGTTTCTTTTTTACCTACACTTCTTTCATATGCTCCTGGATGTGGTCCATGAGGAATTCCGCCTGGATGCAAGGTTATTTGTCCCTTTTCTATATCATTTCTACTCATAAAATCACCATCTACATAATACAATAACTCCTCTGAATCTATATTAGAATGATGGTAAGGAGAAGGGATTGCATCGGGGTGGTAATCGTACATTCTTGGCACAAAACTACAGACTACAAATCCTGCTGCCTCCCATGTTTGATGTATTGGAGGTGGCATATGAATTCGCCCAGTTATGGGTTCAAAATCATGAATTGAAAAAGCATAAGGGTAATGAAATCCATCCCAACCTACTACATCAAAAGGATGGTTTGAATGGGTGTATTCCCAAATTACACCTTGTTTTTTTGATATAATTTTAAACTCCCCTTGTTCATCATTGGTTTTTAAATTTTTTGGCAATCTAAAATCACGCTCACAAAATGGAGCCCCTTCTAATAATTGACCAAAATTATTTCGATACCGTTTTGGTGTTACAATTGGACTAAAAGACTCTATGTATAACAGTCTATTGTCTTCTGTATCAAAATTAAACTGATACGTTGTTCCTCTAGGAATGATTAAATAATCTCCATATTTAAAATCTATATTCCCATACATCGTTTTTAAAGTTCCAGAACCTACATGAATGAAAATCATTTCATCAGCATCAGAATTCCTATAGAAATAATCTTTAGAAAACTCTTTTGGTGCCGCTAAACCTATATGCAAGTCATTATTAACAAATAATGTTTTTCTACTTGCTAAATAATCTTTTTCTGGTTTTAAAGAAAATCCTTTAAAACTCAATGCTTTCATGTTTTTGTCTATCGCTATTTTAGGAGAGACATCTGCTCCTCTTTTTATCTCAGATACTACTGTAGGTGGATGCAAATGATAAATTAAAGAAGACATCCCTGCAAATCCTGCAGTTCCAAAAAGCTCTTCTTGGTATAAAGATCCGTCCGGCTTTTTGAAAGTAGTATGTCTTTTATGTGGTATTTTTCCGAGTGTATGATAACGTGGCATAATTTTTTATTAAATGATTTAAATAATTAATTGAAAATTATAGGTTGCCTACTCTGGGTTTCTCTTATTTAGAAACTTGATATCGAGAAGTGTGTATTTCCAAAAAATGGTAGTCATGTTACAAATATCGTAAAAATATAATTGTAATTTGATTAAGAAAATATTAAAAATAGCATTGTGAATATTTAGCAATTAAAAGCGATAACCTATACTCACATACCAAGCACTTTCTTCTCTTTCTGGAGAATAAGAATATTTTGCTTCAATAGGTCCTAAAAAAGTATCCCAACCTAAGCCAAACGCATAACCTGAGTAATCTATTCCATCTATCCATTGCTTCGTGTCGAATAAATCATCTCCAACGTTTGCAATATTTGCTGCAACATTAATATGTGCTTTTTTATAGATGTTATAATCTAAGGTAATTGTTGCTTTTAAGTACGTATTTCCTCTTAAACTTAAATCTTTATAACCATATAAAGGAACTAAGTTACTGCTCTCTTTATAACCATAACCTCCAACAAAAAAATCAAACGATTTTGTCTCATCACCTCCTATTTTAACTCCTACTGCAGCTTCTAATAAAGCAGAGAAATTTTTAAATATAGTTTGCACATATCCTATTTGTGTTTTTACCATTGAAAATTCATTAAAATTTTTATTCGAACCATTTGCATAAAAATAAAAATTATAATCACCTCTTAAATAAAACCCTTTTGTTGGAAAAAATTTATGATCAAATGAATCAAAAGTCACATAACCAAACAAACCTAAGTAGTTCGTATTATCAAATACCGTTCTAGGCTCATTGTTTTCATCAATTCCAATCGTTTTAGATACATATTCTTTCCATTTTTGCTCCACACCAACTCCTAATAAATAAGTTCTATTAAAGAAGGTTTGCAAAAATAGTTGATTGGTTAATTCTCCATATTCAAAATTTAAACTATTAATTCCATTATCATTAGGAATAGCTCCATTCAAGGTGACAAAATCAATAGATACATTTTCACTAAAGTCATTGTAATTTGAATTAAAACCAATACTCCAATAATATCCTTTGTCAATAAAATAATTGAAATTATACCTTAAATTATCTCCCACAATAAAATCAAAAGACGTGATATCATTATTTGTAAAAAGCCTTTTGCGAGTAATATTTACAAGAACTGCTGTTTTATATAAATCATCATAATGCAAAGACAATCTAAGTAAGGCTTTATTTTCACTTTCATTCACATCAAATTTAACAATTAGCCCCCCTTTTTCATCTTTAAAAAAACGATAATTAATTTTTTGAAAATTTTCGGTTGCAGATAAATTATTAACTCCTTCACTAAGTTTTTTGTAGGTAGTTTTTGAAGGCATTCTCAATTTTAATTTACCTAAAATATAGGACCTTGTATATTGTTTGTTTCCTTCAATTTCGACTCCTGTGATAAACAAAGAATCATTAGGATGAAAAACAACTTCTTTCTTTGGAGTTTTTTTTTGTTGAGCTGCTAATGCTATTAATTCATTTTTAAATAGCAATGCTTCCTTTGATCCTGATTCAATTATCTCATATTTTTCATCAAACGAAACCACCGTATAATCATTGATATTTGGATGGATATAAATATCTGTTTTATTGCGTTTTTCTTTCATCACCTCAATTGACTCATAATTGCCTATTTGCCCTAAAATTTCAATAGCAGTTTTTAAATTTTCTCTTGTTTTTAAAGTGTCTTGAACATCAATACCAATAATAACATCTGCTCCCATAGCTCGAACTCTATCTATTGGGTAATTATTTGTAATTCCACCATCTACATATAGGGAGTCACCTAATTTAACTGGATTAAATAATGTTGGTAATGCACTACTAGCAGATACTGCTCTAGGTAAGTGGCCTTTATTTAATAAGGTCTCCTTACCAGATTCAATATTCGTAGCAATACAAAAAAATGGAATTGGAAGTTCGTTAAAATCTGTTATTTCATTAACATGGGAAGTAAGTTTTGAAAACAAATTATACATGTTTTGACCTTTTGAAATTGAGGAAGGCAATGAAATCTTAAAATTATTAAAAGGCAAGGTCAATGCATATCGTTCAGATTCGTATTTTTCAAAAAAAGTTTTTGCACTTCTTGGTAGATCATCTTGAATTAATTCTGAAAAGTTTACATCCTTAAATATGGAATCTATTTGAACTGGTGAATATCCCGAAGCATACAAACCTCCAATAATTGCTCCAGTACTTGTTCCTCCAATATAATCAATACGAACACCTGATTCTTCTATAACTTTTAAAGCTCCAATATGTGCCATTCCTTTAGCGCCACCGCCACTTAATACCAAGCCTACTTTTAGATCATCTTTTTGTTGATTTTCTTGTGAGAAAACAAGTCCAGAAATAAATAAGATTGCTATTAATAATACTATTTTCATTTTCGTTTTATGGTCTAATTACATGAGTAAAGATAAGCCCTTATTTGTTGTTGTTTTTGATTTTTTATTTGAAATATTCTTTGATTTTTTTTGATTTACTTGGCCCTACCACCTCAGATAATTCTTCAAAAGTAGCTGATTGAATACGTTGTAAACTTTTAAACTTTTTCAATAATCCAATTACTGTTTTTTCACCAATACCATCAATAGCGTCCAGCGTTGTATTTAACGCTTCTTTACTTCTTTTATTTCTATGAAATGTAATCCCGAATCGATGAGCTTCATTTCTTAATTGTTGTATTATTTTTAGAGTTTCTGTTTTTTTATCTAAGTATAACGGAATGGGATCATCTGGGTAAAATAATTCTTCCAATCGCTTTGCAATACCTATAATTGCAATTTTTCCTCTTAAATCAAGTTTATCTAAACTTTTTAATGAAGATGACAATTGACCCTTCCCTCCATCTATGATGATTAACTGTGGCAATGGTTGCTTTTCATCTAATAATCTTTTATACCTGCGGTAAACCACTTCTTCCATGGACGCAAAATCATCTGGACCTACCACTGTTTTTATAGTATATTTTCGATAGTCCTTTTTACTTGGTTTTCCGTTTTTAAAAACTACACAAGCTGCCACAGGATTGGTCCCTTGTATATTACTATTATCAAAACATTCGATGTGTCTAGGTTCTTCAGATAGCCGTAAATCCTTTTTCATTTGCACCATGATTCTATTTTCATGACGATTTGGGTCTGTTATTCTTACTTGTTTAAAACGTTCCATTCTATAATACTTAGCATTTCGAATAGATAAATCCAGAATGTGTTTTTTATCACCTAATTTAGGAATGTATATTTTAATGTTCTCTCCAACATTTATTTTAAATGGAACATAAATTTCTTTACAATGAGACTGAAAACGATTTCTTAACTCTATAACAGCTAATTGTAAAATTTCTATAGCTGTTTCCGCTAATTTTTTCTTTATTTCTAAAGTATGGGAACGAATTATGGAACCATAAGAAATTTGAAGATAATTTACATACCCATATGCTTCATCTGTAATAATAGAAAATACATCAACATTATTAATTTTTGAATTTACAATCGTAGATCTGGATTGATAATTCATTAATATCTCCATTTTTTCTTTTACTTTTTGAGCTTCTTCAAAATTCAAGTTTTCAGAAAAATTCTTCATTTGACTTTTAAATGCCGAAAGAGATTCTTTAAAGTTTCCTTTTAGAATATTTCGTATTGCTACTATACTTTCATGATAACTTTCTTCTGTTTGTTTTCCTTCACAGGCACCTAAACAATTGCCTAAATGATATTCTAAACACACTTTATATTTACCTGATTTAATCTTTTTATCAGATAAATCATAATTGCAATTTCGCAATGGATACAAACCATTAATTAAGCCCAACAAGGTATGAACTGTTTTCATACTTGTATAAGGACCAAAGTATTCGGACCCGTCTTTAATCATTTTTCGAGTAGAAAAAACTCTGGGAAATCGTTCCTTTTTAATACAAATCCACGGATAGGTTTTATCATCTTTTAACAAGATATTATATCGTGGCTGGTATTTTTTTATAAGATTATTCTCTAATAATAAAGCATCTGTTTCTGTTTCAACAACGATATGCTTGATAGTAACAATTTTTTTTACTAGTACTCTTGTTTTACCTGAGTCGTGTTGTTTGGTAAAATAAGAAGACACCCTTTTTTTAAGGTTTTTTGCCTTTCCTACATATAATAATTTCTCATCTTTATCATAATACTGATACACGCCCGGCTTATTGGGTAAAGTTGCTGTTTGTAATGCTACCGATGTTATTGTCATAGTTCAAAGATAATTGATGTTTTATTAAATGAGAAATCAAACCTAATAGATAAATAACTAAATTAGCAATAATGAAACATTAATAAATGAACATTGCCATTTTATCTAAAGGGGAAGCTCTTTACTCAACTCAAAGCCTCCTAAAAGCAGGCACTGCAAATAAGCATATAATGGAAATATTAGATCCATCTCATTGCTCTTTGTCCATCGAAAACGGAAGATCAATAGTGAAGTTTCACAATGAAATTGTAGACGATTTAGATGCTATTATCCCCAGAATTGGAGCATCCAACACTTATTACGGCGCTGCTTTAGTTAGACATTTTAATGCGATGGGGGTATTTTCAATTGTTTCTGCTGGAGCAATTTTGCAATCTAGAGATAAATGGACTTGTTCTCAATTACTTTCTGCAGCTAATGTTCCTATCCCAAAAACTATACTTGGAGCATCTTCAAACTTGGAAGACTTACTTTCTAATTTTAAAAACCAACCGGTTATTATAAAAATTTTAGAAGGGACCCATGGTAACGGAGTCATATTAGCTGAAACTTATCTTAATGCCTTATCAACTATTGAAACATTAAAAACCGCTGGAGTTAAATTCTTACTTCAAGAATACATTAAAGAATCCAATGGTTCCGATCTAAGAATATTGGTAGTAGATGGAGAGGTGGTTGCTGCTATGAAACGACAAAGTAAGGATGGTGATTTTAGGTCTAATTTACATAGAGGAGGTTCTTCTTTAAATATAAAATTAACTTATGAAGAAGAGAATGTTGCACTAAAAGCTGCAAATGCTATGAAATTAGGAGTTTGTGGTGTTGATATTTTACAGTCTAAAAAAGGACCTTTGGTGCTTGAAATTAATTCATCTCCAGGATTGGAAGGTATTGAAAAAACGACTGGAATTGCTATTTCAAAAAAAATAATAAGTTATATTGAAAGAAATAAACGTTGATGAGGGAATTTGTAAAAACTCTTGAAATATTAGGTGAAAAAATAGAATTAGGTGAAAGTAAAACAGTTGATTTTAATATAGCAAAACTATTTACTTCTACTAACATTGCAGTTCCTATTATAATTGAAAGGTCATTGATTCCAGGTCCTACCGTTTTAATTACTGCAGCTATCCATGGAGATGAAATTAATGGTGTTGAAATTGTACGACAATTAATCGCTAGAAAAATAAACAGACCTAAAAGAGGCTCCATTATCTGTATTCCAATAGTCAATGTATTTGGTTTTTTAAATACCGATAGAGCTTTTCCTGATGGGAGAGATTTAAACAGGTCGTTTCCAGGAAACAAAAGAGGGTCTTTAGCTAGCAGAGTTGCCTATTATTTAACTACACAGGTATTACCACATGTAGATTACTGTTTGGATTTTCATACAGGTGGAGCCAGTCGTTTTAATGCTCCTCAAGTGAGAGTAAACCCAGGTGATGAAAACCTTTTGAAATTGGCAAAAGTGTTTAATGTGCCATTTACGGTGTATTCAAAAAACTTAAAAAAATCATATCGATCAACCTGTGATAAATTAGGAATTCCAATGGTACTTTTTGAAGGAGGAAAGTCATTAGAAAGCAATACTCAAATTGTTAATTTTGGAGTTCGTGGAACCAAACGTTTTTTGTATTTTTTAGATATGTTAGATTTAAAGTTTAATGTCACCAACCCAATTAAGGATACTATTATTGTTGAAAAATCAAGATGGATTCGCGCACAAAAGAGTGGGCTTTTTCATTTAAAAATAAAGTGTAATCAATGGGTAGAAAAAGGAGAAATACTTGCAACTATTACAGATCCTTATGGGAAAATGAAATTTAATGTTACCACCACTAATAAAGGTTTTATCATTAATGTAAACCAAACTCCAATTGTTCATCAAGGAGATGCCATATTTCATATTTCTACTAAAGAAGGTGTCTAAAAAGATCAAGAAAAGGAAAGCATCAATGAATAAAGAGGATTTCAGAAAAAAATACAAATCGTTGCGAACTGCAATTTCTGATGAAGATTTAGAGGATTTAAGTATCGCTATTGCAAATAATTCTTTAAAATTACCTATTTGGGAGTTTTCAAATTATCATATTTTTTTACCTATCATTAATAAAAAAGAAATAAATACAGAGTTTATACTCCATATTTTACAAGGGAAAGACAAAAGCATCATGATTCCAAAAGTTAAGAATAATAGAGCGATGTCGCATATTTTATTACAAGACAATACCGCTTTAAAATTATCTAAATATGGCGTTCCAGAACCTATTTCAGGAATTGAAATCCTACTTTCCAAAATTGATGTCGTTTTTGTACCCCTATTAGCTTATGATATTAAAGGAAATAGATTGGGTTATGGCAAAGGATTTTACGATCGTTTTTTAGAAAAATGCAATTCTGAAACCATCATAATCGGACTTTCTTTATTCGAGCCAGAACAAGAAATTCCATCTGAAAACAGCGATATCCCTCTAAATTTTTGCATAACACCTACTAAAATATATGCATTTTAAAAATTCGCAGTATATTTAAAACTGAATTTATAAAAATCTTCTTCTATGGATACCGCTTCTTTTTCTGAAAAGCCCCTGCCAAATAATACTATGACCTTAGCAATTATTGCTGCTGTTTTGGGACCGTGCTCTCCTTGTTGTATTGGGCTTATTCTTGGAATTATTGCAATTGTGTTATCCAATCAGGTGAAAACAAAATTTGAAAGAGGTGATTTCGCTGGAGCAAATTCTTCTGCTAAAAACTCAAAAATATTATCTTTTATAGCGATAGGCCTTCTAGCATTAAATTTAATTTTCTTATTAAGTTTTGGAGGATTAGCAGCGTATCAAGAAATATTAGAAAACTATAATTTCACGCAATAAACACAAAATTTGATTTATAAGTTTTTTTCATTAATTGCCTTTACGCTATTAGGAGTAGGTATTTATTATTTTTATACCAATGATCCATCCAGTGGAGAAGCAATTTTTGTAGCTTGTATTAGTAAAACTATTAGCGGTTTAGATTGTCCTGGTTGCGGAGCTCAACGTGCTTGTCATGAGTTATTACATGGTAATTTCATAAAAGCTGCTCAACTTAATTTACTCATCTATTTTTTCGCACCCCTATTGCTTTTTATTTTTTTTAAAATAACATTAAAACCATTTAATATTATTTTACCAGACATCATTATTTCTGCTAAATGGCTTATTACCATAGTAGCTTTAATAATTCTTTTTACAATAATTAGAAATATAATTTAATTATTAAGACTCTTTTTCTTCAGGATTTGAAGAGGAAACACTGGTCTCGTTTTCTGGTCTAGGAAAAGCCTTTTTGCTAAAAACTAATAATATTCCAAAACCGGTACTAATAGACATATCTGCAATATTAAATACGGGATCGAAAAAAGTAAAGTATTTTCCTCCCCAAAAAGGCATCCATTTTGGTAAAAACCCTTCCCATAATGGAAAATGTAACATGTCTACCACTTTTCCATGAAATAAAGTACCATAGCCTCCATCTGGAGGAAACATAGTCGCAATTTGTAGATGACTATCGTTGAAAATAATTCCATAAAATACAGAGTCAATAATATTACCAAATGCTCCAGCAAATATTAATGCAATAGAAATAATCAGTATTTTAGAATGTTTCTTTTTTATGGAATCCCATAACCAATAACCTATACCAACAATAGCAACTAACCTAAAAAGGGTAAGTATTAATTTTCCATATTTACCAGGGATTTTAGCTCCCCAAGCCATTCCTTCGTTTTCTACAAAGGCAATTTTAAACCATTCAACAACAGTTATACTTTCCCCTAATACAAAATGAGTTTTAATGTATATTTTTGAAATCTGATCGATTACTAAGATCAAAACTATAATAAATATGGATTTTTTAAGAGACATCGTGTTTTATATGCTTGACAAAAATAATATTATTTAATTTGTATTTAAAAAATAAATTCCAAATTCCATAAGCTATTTAGCTATTCTAGAATTTGGAACTTTAACGATCTTATTAATTTACTATTGCATATTCTTAGCTTCCATACTAAGAGTGGCATGAGGAACTAATTTTAACCGTTCTTTATTAATTAATTTTTTTGTTACACGACAAACTCCGTAGGTTTTATTTTCTATACGGATCAATGCATTTTTTAAATCGCGAATAAATTTTTCTTGACGTATAGCCAATTGAGAATTTGCTTCTTTACTCATTACATGACTTCCTTCATCAAAAGCCTTAAACGTTGGTGAGGTATCATTGGTGCCGTTATCGCTATCGTTTTTAAAAGCACTTTCAATTAATTGTAATTGTCTTTGTGCGTTTTCGATTTTTTCAAGTATTAGTTTCTTGAATTCTTCCAAATCAGCATCATTATATCTGCCGTATGTTTCTTGGTTCATTTTAAATTTTTTTAATGGCCAACTTACTTGTTATTTCATCAAATATTATTTCAGTTCCTTCCTCTAATTTTTGATCAAAACACAAAACATCTGTTAGCGTTTCACGTTTAATATATTCTAAATTTTGGCTTACCGCCATTTTTAAGTTTTCATCTTCCTGAATAGTTACCTCAACTCGATCCATTACTTCAAAACCAGAGTCTTTACGTAAATTTTGAATTCGGTTTACCAATTCTCTAGCAATCCCTTCGTTCTTTAATTCTGGACTAATGGTCACATCTAAAGCCACCGTAACACCATCACTATTTGCAACCAACCAACCTTCAATGTCTTGAGAACTTATCACTACATCATCTTTGCACAATGTAGTATTTTTTTCGTTAATTAAAACATTAATTTCTCCTTCTTTTTCAAGAATTGCAATCTCTTCTTGACCAAAATTAGTTATTACTTGTGCTACAGATTTCATATCTTTTCCGAAGCGAGGTCCTAACTTTTTAAAGTCTGGTTTTATCTGTTTTACTAATATTCCAGATCCTTCATCAATCAATTCAATTTCCTTCACATTAACTTCAGATTTAATTAAATCTGAAACCGCTATTATTTCTTCACGCTGTTCATTATTTAAAACAGGAATCATAATTTTTTGTAAAGGTTGTCTAACTTTAATCTTTTCTTTTTGGCGTAATGATAACGCTAATGAAGATATTGTTTGAGCCTTTTTCATTTTATGTTCCAATGCACTGTCAATGTATGACGAGTCTGATGTTGGGAAGTTACTTAAATGCACCGAAATCTCATCAACTTTAACAGTTCCATTCAATAAATCATTATAAAGACGGTCCATAAAAAAGGGAGCAACAGGTGCGCTTAACTTAGCTATCGTTAATAAACAAGTGTGTAATGTTTGATATGCCGATATTTTATCTTCGCCATAACTACCTTTCCAAAAACGTCTTCTACTTAAACGAACAAACCAATTACTTAAATTTTCTTGAACAAAATCTGAAATCGCTCTTGTAGCCTTTGTTGGTTCATATTCGCTATAGTATTGATCTACTCTTTCGATTAAGGTATGTAATTCTGAAAGTATCCAACGGTCAATTTCTGGTCTTTTCTCTAATGAAATAGCTGCTTCTGAATAATTAAAATTGTCCAAATTAGCATACAGGCTAAAAAAACTATAGGTATTATATAGTGTTCCAAAAAACTTATTTCTTACTTCTGAAATCCCAGCTAAATCAAACTTTAAATTATCCCAGGGATTTGCATTGCTTATCAAATACCAACGTGTGGCATCTGGTCCAAATGTATCGATGGTTTCAAATGGATCTGTTGCGTTTCCTAAACGTTTGGACATTTTTTGTCCATTTTTATCTAATACCAAGCCGTTTGAAACTACATTTTTATAGGCAACATCATCAAAGATCATGGTTGCAATCGCGTGTAGTGTATAAAACCAACCACGTGTTTGATCTACTCCTTCTGCTATAAAATCTGCTTTTCGCCAAGTAGTATCTACTTTTTCTTTATTCTCGAAAGGATAATGCCATTGAGCGTAAGGCATACTTCCACTATCAAACCAAACATCAATTAAATCGGCTTCACGGCTCATAGGGTTTCCTTTTTTAGAAACCAATACAATATCGTCAACTATGTTTTTATGGAGGTCTACTTTTGCGTAATTATCTTCCGAAAAATCTCCTGTTACAAAATCATCAAAAATGTCTTTTTGCATGAATCCAGCATTCACTGCTTTTTTCATTTCGCCTTTTAATTCTTCAATAGAACCAATAGCAATTTCTTCTTTTCCATCTTCAGTACGCCATATAGGAAGTGGAATACCCCAATATCTTGACCTCGATAAATTCCAATCGTTTGCGTTTGCTAACCAATTTCCAAAACGTCCTTCACCAGTAGCTTTAGGTTTCCAGTTGATCCCTAAATTTAACTCAAACATTCGATCTTTAAAATCGGTTACTTTTATAAACCAAGAATCTAATGGATAATATAATATAGGCTTATCGGTACGCCAACAGTTTGGATAACTGTGTGTGTATTTTTCAACTTTAAATGCTTTATTTTCTGTTTTTAATTGAATTGCAATCTCTACATCTACCGATTTCTCTGGTGCTTCTCCATCTGCATAATATTCATTCTTTACATATTTACCAGCGTATTCACCCATTTCTGGTCTAAACTTACCTTGTAAATTTACTAAAGGAACTAACTTTTGGTTTTCGTCCATCAGCAACATAGGAGGAATTTCTGGTTGAACTTGTTTTGCAACCATAGCATCATCTGCACCAAACGTTGGAGCGGTATGAACAATTCCTGTTCCGTCTTCAGTGGTTACAAAATCACCAGGAATTACTCTAAATGCATTTTCTGGATGGTCATAAGGCAGTGTGAACGGCATTAATTGTTCGTAGCGAGATTCTAAAACCTCAGCTCCTTTAAATTCTTTAAGAATGGTATAAGGAATTTTTTTAGCTCCTTTTTCATAGGCAGATAGCTCTTGTTCTGTTGCTACATTTTCAAACTTACCTGAAAATTGTTTTTCAACTAATTTTTTAGCTAAAATCACTTGTGATGTCTCAAAAGTATATTGATTAAATGTTTTAACTAACACATAGTCAATCTTTTTACCAACTGTTAAAGCCGTATTTGATGGCAAGGTCCAAGGAGTTGTGGTCCATGCTAAAAAGTAGATGTCTCCTTCCGTGTTTTTTAAAAACGCCGGTAAGGTGTCTTTGATGGCTTTAAATTTTGCAACAACAGTCGTATCGGTTACATCTTGATAGGTGCCAGGTTGATTTAACTCATGAGAACTTAATCCAGTTCCTGCTTTAGGTGAATATGGCTGAATTGTATAGCCCTTATAAAGTAATCCTTTGTTGTATATTTCTTTTAATAACCACCAAACAGTTTCCATATACTTTGGTTCATAGGTGACATATGGATCTTCCATATCTACCCAATAACCAATACGTTTAGTTAGGTCATTCCAAATACCGGTATAACGCATTACTGCTTTTCTACAAGCTGCATTATAATCCGCTACCGAGATGGTTTTACCAATATCTTCTTTGGTAATTCCTAATTCTTTCTCTACGCCCAGTTCTATAGGTAGTCCATGAGTGTCCCAACCAGCCTTACGCTTTACTTGGAAGCCTTTCATGGTTTTATATCGAGGAAAAATATCTTTAATTGTACGAGCTAGAACGTGATGTACTCCTGGCAAGCCATTGGCAGAAGGAGGTCCTTCAAAAAAAACATAAGGCGTTTTTCCTTCGCGAGAAGAAACACTTTTTTCAAAGACGTTTTCTTTTTCCCAAAATTCGAGTATTTCTTCTCCTAATTTTGGAAGATCTAAACCTTTGTATGTTTTAAATGCTCTGCTCATTATGTAATATTTTTCAATATAAAATTTATCATCTTCAAGATAGCTGCGAAATTAATAAAATGTTAAGATAAGACAATGCTTATTGCCTTAAAATTAAGCAAATAAAAAAGCCCTGTAAAATTAATTACAGGGCTTTAATAGTTAATTATTTTTTAGCTTATTATCTAGTCATTCTAAATTCAAGCATAAGAGCATAATCATAATCTTCCTCAGAAGATATTTCTTCTGCGGTTAGTCTTATTTCATTTGCATTGAAAAGGGTAACTGTTAACGTTTCTTCATCTTCAGTTCCTGCATCCAACACTAATTGCATACCATTAACAGCATAAGTTCCTGTTTCTGAATTAGACTCAATAATCTCTGTTGAGGTTACTATACCTCCATCAGCATCAGTTACCGTTGTTACCTCTACGTATGAACCATTAATTAAATAAGTACCATCTTCTAAAAATGTGAATGTTGTATTAAAATCTTCGCCTACCGACGAAACCGTAATTACTGATCCATCTACAAGGTTAGTTACAGTACCGTTGAGGGCATAGAAACTAAAAGCAAAAGCTCCACTGCTTAAATTAGTGTTATTTAAATCATATTGAATGGTACCGGAGCCACTATCATCATCACTGCTACATGCAGTGATAGTTATTACAGCGAATAAAACGAATAGTCTTTTTAATAATTTCATGTTTTTTATTTTAAATTTTTATTTGGCGAATATACTCTTTTTCTTGTATTTTAATAAGTTAAACCTAAGCGATATATTATATTCCCGGATTTCTGCTTTTAGTTTTGGAGATAATAGAACAGAATTAAAATCCAGCTATTTTAGGAAGTGTTTTCTTTAAGCTGGAAGTAATCTGTAAAATTCATTTTAAAGAAAAGAATAAAGATTCTAAAATATTATTGGTAGTTTTATAGGCATGAAAAAACTTTGTCCGGAATGCGGTGATAAGATTATCGGTAGGGCCGATAAGAAATTTTGCAGTGATGCTTGCAGAAACAGTCATAACAATGCTTTAAACAAGGATAGCAAAAACCTTATTAGGAATATTAATAATAGTTTGCGAAAAAACTATCGGATATTAGAATCTCTAAATCCAAAAGGTAAAACCAAAACTACAAAGGAAAAACTATCCCGATTGGGATTTAATTTTGAAAATTTTACCAGCACCTATACTACAAAAACAGGCTCTGTTTATTTTTATTTATACGACCAAGGGTATTTACCTTTGGAAAATGATTATTATTTAATTGTAAAGAGGGTTCATTAAAAGGGTGTCTATCAATGAGATCTTTGTTGCTTCCTTTTGATGGAGGTCAAAATCGAAAGTTTTAGATGGTTTTAAAGTGAATTGGGTTTTTTACTCAACTACTTTAAAAGATTCTATAGCTTCATTGGGCTCCATAATAGAGTAATCTTGCCAAAACATAGGATCGTATTTCGATAAGTAGGTCGCTTTAATTATTTGTTTTTCCTCTATAAGGTCAAAGGAAGATTGCGTTATATTTTCTGATTCAAAAACAACTAACTCCTGTTTTTGTAATTGATTACCTTGGATATTTAACTTTAAGGAAAGTTCATTTTGTTTTCTTTTACCTCTTACATTCTTGTTTTTTTCTATCACCTTCACAGGTCTATCAAAACCCATATAGCTACCATCCAATAGCTCTAAAAATCGTGGGCTGTAACTTCCGTTTTCGTCTTTATCAAATAACATTTTACCTTTATAAATGTTATTTCGATAGGTAATTCCAAGAAGCGCAAAGCTACTTAGTGGTTTTACATTTTCAAAATCTAAACGTACAATGGCAAAATCTTGAGTATTTACATACATCGTCCCTTTAAAGTCTTTCCCACCTTTAGGGGTAAATTGCAATATATAAACAGTCATCCCATTAATTACTGTATAATTATCCAATGTGAAATTATACCTGCTTGAGTTATCTAACACATCTATTTTGCTGTCTTCTTGAAAAAATAGCTGCTTGTATAAATTAGCTATTTGATTGCTTATTTGTTCTTGAAATTCTAGAGTCCCTTCTTGCTTTTTCTTTTCTAAGGCAGCTTTAGCTTCTTCGTTTTCTTGAAGGATAGAATCGACTTGCTTTTTAGTGCTAAAGATTCCTGATTTTATTTTTAAATAAGAATCTTTTTTTATGTTTTCGTTAAAAATACCCTCTAGCTTTTTTTCTATTCCTTCTGCTGATATGTCATTATTTTTATCATATAATTCTGCAGCTTTATTAATATAAAGCTTATAATTATTATAATCTCCGTATAAATCTGCAACAACTTCTTTATAATAAGATGATTTTTTTGGTAGGATCTTTCTAATACCTGTCTCTTATACACATCTGACGCTGCCGACGACTC
>OJCA01000059.1_pt1 | contig 21039 bp, 19 predicted proteins | sample 1591551 | NCBI WGS metagenome assembly OJCA01 (sample SAMN05416738, study PRJEB24817) | seawater metagenome | isolation source: Sea water | place: Canada:Atlantic | collected 2013-07 | reverse complement strand
ATTCAGCTCCAATGGCCGCGGGTAAAATACATGGTGACTTTGAAAAAGGCTTTATTAGAGCTGAAACGATTTCATATGAAGACTTTATTCAATATAAAGGCGAAAAAGGGTCAAAAGACGCCGGCAAGTTGCGCTCTGAAGGAAAGGAATATGTTGTTAAAGATGGTGATGTAGTTCACTTTTTATTTAATGTATAACTGTTAATTTTTCAATGCAAAATACAAAACTACTTTTAATTTTAGATGGCTGGGGCTATTCTCAAAACTCTGAGAATAACGCAATAGCAATGGCTAATACCCCTAACTGGAATCATCTTATTGATACCTACCCTAATACGTTAATTGGAACCTCTGGAAAAAGTGTTGGACTGCCGGAAGGCCAAATGGGCAATTCAGAAGTAGGCCACTTAACAATTGGTGCGGGAAGAATTGTTGAGCAAGATTTCACCAGAATAGGTAATGACATTAAAAGTGGTGCTTTCTTCAGCAATAAAAATTTGTGCAAAGCACTTGACTCTGCTAAGGCTAATAATAAAGCAGTGCATATTCTTGGACTCTTATCTGATGGAGGAGTTCACTCGCACCAAGACCACATTTATGCGGCTCTTGAGCTGGCAAAACAAAAAGGCTGCAAAGAGGTTTATTTTCATGTCTTTACAGATGGGCGTGATACGCCGCCAAACAGTGCCTCAAAATTTATTGAACTGCTGGAGTTAAAAATCTCTGAGCTAAATGTAGGTAAAATTGTCTCAGTAGTAGGCAGGTTCTATGCAATGGATCGAGACAATCGCTGGGAGAGGGTTTCAAAAGCTTATGAATTAATATCTTCTGGAAAAGGAGATCGTAAAGCAGATTCTGCAAAAAATGCAATCCAAATGGCCTATGAAGAAGGCGAAAATGATGAGTTCATTGCCCCTACAATTATTGGTGAGCCTGTAAAAATTAATAATGGCGATACAGTAATCTTTATGAATTATCGCGCAGATCGTGCAAGAGAAATAACTCAAGCCCTAACTTCAGAAATATTTGATGGATTTGATAGGCATGCGTTCAAAAAATGCAATTTTATTTGCCTCACAGAGTTCAAGAAAGACTTTAATCTTATTTGCGCTTATCCTCCAATATCTGTCTTTAACACTCTGGGTTACTATATTTCAAGCCTTGGTTTTAGTCAGCTTAGAATTGCTGAAACTGAAAAATATGCACACGTTACCTTTTTCTTTAATGGGGGCGTTGAGACAATACTTGCTGGAGAAGAAAGAAAGCTTATTCAATCGCCTAATGTAAAAACTTATGATTTAAAGCCAGAAATGAGTGCATATGAGTTAACTGAAAATCTTATTTCAGCACTTAAATCCCAAAAACATAAACTGGTTGTTTGTAATTTTGCCAACACAGACATGGTTGGGCACACTGGAAACCTTGAGGCGGCCATTAAAGCCGTTGAAGCAGTCGATAGCTGCTTAGGAAAAATTCACCAGGCATGTCTAGAGTCTGAAACCGAAGTCCTAATTACTGCAGACCATGGAAATGCAGAACAAATGTTAGACCCTGAAACGCAAAAAAACCATACTGCACATACAACTAATCCAGTCCCTTTAATATATGTTGGGAAAAGGAAAAGCTCACTATTGGGCCCACATATTGGTACACTTGCAGACCTAGCGCCTTCGCTTTTGGAGCTTATGGAAATTGAACAGCCAAAAGAAATGACAGGCCAAAGCCTTTTTATAGAATAAACGGAGACTAAAATGAAGCAACCAAACTTTATCGCCCCCTCAATACTTTCAGCAGATTTTGCTAAGCTTGGAGAAGAGGTTGACAATGTTTTAGTTGCTGGTGCCGATATTGTTCATTTTGACGTCATGGATAATCACTATGTACCAAACCTTACAATTGGGCCTTTAGTTTGCGAAGCACTGAGAAATCATGGTGTTACTGCACCAATCGATGTTCACTTAATGGTCAAGCCAGTCGATAGAATTATTCCTGACTTTGCAAAAGCGGGGGCTTCTTACATCACATTTCACCCCGAAGCCTCTGATCATATAGACCGCACAATAGGGCTTATAAAAGAAAATGGCTGCAAAGCAGGTTTAGTTTTTAACCCAGCAACTTCACTTCACTATCTTGAGCATGTAATCGACCAACTTGATATGGTCTTGTTGATGTCAGTAAACCCAGGGTTTGGAGGTCAGTCTTTCATAGCCTCATCCTTAGAAAAATTGAGAATTGTCAGAAAATTAATTGATGAAAAAGGCCTTAGCACAAGGCTTGAGATTGATGGCGGCGTTAAGGTTGATAACATTCAAGAAATTGCAGCAGCTGGCGCTGATACTTTTGTCGCTGGATCAGCAATTTTTAATACTGAAAACTATAAGTCAACGATTGACAAGTTGCGCGCAGAACTTGCTTTGGCAAAATAACCCTTTAGGCAAAATTTAAAACACCTCTGTGGCCAGTTGTGAGAAAATATTCTCTTAGTTTTTAATCTGAGCATTTATGGGAAAATCGTCCTTTTTTGGCCCTGAAACAATATCTTTGCATACTGGGTATCAGCCAGACCCATCCTTTGGTAGCAGAGCTGTTCCTATATATCAAACAACCTCCTATGTATTTGAAACAGTTGATGATGCTGCAGCTCTTTTTAATATTGAAAAAGGTGGGCACATATACAGCCGTATGACTAACCCAACGGTTGCAGTTCTAGAGCAGAGAATTGCTGCACTTGAAGGTGGCGTAGGGGCTATCTGTACTGCTTCAGGAATGAGCGCACTTTTTGTTACGTTTATGAGCCTTTGCTCTGCAGGTGATCATATTGTAAGCGCATCCCAAATTTATGGCTCAACAGCAACACTGCTTAAACACACACTTAAAAGGTTTAATATAGAGTGCACTTTTGTCTCTATAAATGATGAAAAAGCACTAAAAGAAGCTATACAAGAAAACACTAAACTTGTTTTTTGCGAATCAATAGGAAATCCTGGGCTTGAAGTTTCAGACCTTCCTCAAATCGCTAAGATCTCTCATCAAAATCATTTGCCTCTAGTAGTAGATGCTACTTTTGCAACACCCGTACTCTGCAAGCCTCTCGATCATGGAGTTGATGTTGTTGTTCACTCAGTTACTAAATGGATTGGTGGTCACGGATTAGCGGTCGGAGGAGTAATTGTTGACGGTGGCTCTTTTGAATGGGGTTCTAGTAAAAAACACCCCACCCTTACAACCCCATATGAACCCTTTCATGGTATAAACTTTTGGGAAGAATTTGGTCCATCTGCCCTATCTATGAAAATTAGAGCCGAGTCAATGCGTGACTTTGGCCCAGCAATGAGCCCACATAGTGCGTTTTTATTTCTACAAGGAATAGAAACCCTTACTCTTCGAATGAATCAACATGTAAAAAATGCAGTTAAACTTGCTAAATGGCTCCTAGAACAATCTGCTGTTATGTGGGTTAATCACCCAGACCTTCCTGAAAATCCAACTTATGAAATTGCTCAAAAGCTATTTCCAAATGGTGCTGGCTCTATGCTTTGCTTTGGGGTCAAAGGGGGCAGAGAAGGTGGTGCGGCATTTATCAATGCACTAAAATTATCATCTAATTTAGCAAATGTTGGTGACTCAAGAACCTTAGTCCTTCATCCAGCTAGTACAACTCACTCGCGCCTTGATGAAGAAGCAATGAAAGCAGCTGGGAGTAGTGTTGACTTAATACGCGTATCTGTTGGAATAGAATCTGTATCAGATATTATTAGTGACTTCAAATCTGGGCTTAAAGCAGTAGAAAAGGCAATTTCATAATGAATATTGTTGTTGATGGAGAAAATATTTTTGTAGCCACCGGTGGCTGTGCATTTGATCCCAAAAAACCTACTGTGGTGTTTATTCATGGAAGTGGTCTAGACCATAGATCTTGGGCCCTTCAGGCTAGATGGTTTGCTTTTCATGGTTTTTCAGTATTCGCACCTGACCTTCCAGGTCATAGCCTTTCAGAAGGCAAGCCTTTAAAAACAATTGAAGAGATGGGCAAATGGCTTGGAAAAACTCTTAAACTAGCAGGCTGTGAATCAATACATCTTGTTGGCCACTCTCAAGGATTTCTTGTTGCTTTAGAGACAGCCAGTTCTTTAGGGGCAAAACTAAAAACACTAACTGCTGTTGCAACAGCTGCCTCAATACCTGTTAACGAAGCTCTGGTTGACGCAGCCAAAAAGACACCTATTGATGCAGCTGATATGTTGCTCAAGTGGGGGTTTGGCTCTCAATCACAATCAGGTAGTAGTGCTGTTCCAGGAATGCAGCCTATTGGAATTGGTCGACAAATAATGGCTAATAATCCCCTAGCAGAAGATCTTATTGCTTGCACTGAATATAAAAATGGCATAAATTGTGCTAAAAATATCAACATTCCCTCTAATGTTATTCTCGCAACAGAAGACAAAAATACACCTCTTCGATTTGGCTTAGAATTAGCTGAGCTGCTGAATGCTGAGACTACGACTATTTCTAATGCAGGCCATATGCTTCCAATAGAGTCTCCAAAAGATACTCTTGACGCCATTAAATCATTCATCTTAAAAAACTCTTCATGACAAATCAAATTAAAAAAGTAGGCGTTATTGGCGCCGGAACAATGGGTGCTGGAATTGCAGGTCAAGTAGCAAATGCAGGGGTAGAGGTTTGGCTTCTCGACCTTCCTGGTGATGGTGAAAACGTAAACAGCTTGGCCGCCAAAGGCCTTGAAAGACTGAAGGATCCAGATATGCCTGGCCTCATGAGCGAGGAAGCCGAAAAACTTATAAAAATTGGAAACACTCGCGATCACTTCCAGGAACTTGAAGATTGCGACTGGATTGCTGAGGCTGTTGTAGAAAGACTTGATATTAAACAATCTCTCTATCAGCGCCTGAACGAAAGCTGTAAAGAGGCAACCATCATAACCTCTAATACTTCTACGATTCCAATTAGCCTTCTGACAAAAGGAATGCCAAAAAAGTTTTGTGAGCGCTTTGCAATAACTCATTTTTTCAACCCAGTTAGATTCATGAGATTACTTGAATTGGTGCGTGGTGAATTTACTAGAGATGAAGTAATTGATACTCTTGATTTATTTAGTGAAAAAATACTTGGAAAAGGTGTTGTCTCCTGCCAAGATACGCCTGGCTTTCTTGCTAATAGAGTTGGTGTTTTTGCTATCCAGTGTGCCCTTCATAAAGCCTTTGAATATAAGCTATCACCAACAGAAGCGGATGCTTTTTTTGGCAGACCTCTAGGTCTTCCAAAGACAGGGGTTTTTGGACTATATGATTTAATAGGCATTGATCTTATGGCTGATGTTGTCAAAAGCCTCGTAAGTATACTTCCAGAAAATGATGCTTTTCATAAGTACTCGTCTCAAATTAAGTTTATGAGCAAAATGATTGCAAATGGCCAAACTGGAAATAAAAATGAAAAAGGTTTTTATAAACAAATTGGTGATGAAAGACAAGTAATTGATTTGTCGAATGGGAGTTATGGTCCTCATGAGCGCTTAAAAACCCCTCTTCTTGAAGAGGCAGAAAAAATTGGGATCTCTTTTATTATTAAAGACACAAGCCCGTATGGTCTTTATATATGGGATGTTATTTCAGAAACGCTCTGCTATGCTGCTTCTCTGGTACCAGAGGTCACTGATGATTTAACGCAGATAGATGATGCTATGAAGCTTGGCTATAACTGGGTTCAGGGGCCATTTGAGCTGTTAGATGAAATTGGAATTGAGTACTTTGTTGACCGACTTAAAGTTGATGGTCGAGACGTTCCAGAGTTTCTTCTTAAGGGTATTAACAATAAATTTTATATCAATTCAAAATCTGGATTAAGCTCCCTTTCGCCTAGCGGCAATCTAAAACCAATTATCAGGCCAGATGGTGTGCTTAGATTTTCTGAAGTACGACAAACCCTCAAAGCAATCAATTCAAATGAGTCTGCTAGCTGGTTTGAATACGAAGGTGCGGCAATTGTTGAGTTTCACTCAAAAGCTAATGCTCTTGATAGTGGGTCTTTAGATATGATTTCTGATGCAATATCTGAGTCTGAAAAAAAGGGCTTACGAGGCGTGGTAATTCACAATGACTTCCAGCATTTCTCATGTGGGGTTAGTCTTTGGAGTGTTAGAAATTGCTTTGAAAAAAATGACTTTGATGCTCTTGATGCATTTCTTATTTACTTTCAAAACACAATGCTACAAATGAGAAATTCAAAACTACCTGTAATTGCTGCCCCTGTTGGCATGTCAATTGGTGGTGGCTTTGAAGTTGTCCTTCATGCTGATCATGTTGTTGGTCATGCTAACTCTGTCATGGGCCTTGTTGAGTCATTTATGGGAGTTGTTCCAGCTGGTGGTGGATGTAAAGAAACACTATATAGGTGGTCTGAAAGTCTAGGAGACGGTCGGAAAGGTGCCTGGAAATCATTTATGAATATTGGACTTGGTAGAAAAGCCAACTCTCCACAAGAAGCTGATGCTCTATCAATGAGAAGAGCTAATGATGTCTTTCATATGAATAGAGACCGCATACTGACTGGTGCGCTTTCATCGATTGAGACAACCTCAAAAGCAAAAGCCCGAAATCCCCTCGCACTTTCTGGCGTAGACCACTTTGAAGAAATGCTGGAATGGCTTACAACAAATCATAAAAATGGCATGCTTACGCCACATGATGTGACTGTTGGAACTGAGATTGGAAGAATTATGACTGGTGGAAATTGTGCTTCTGGTACTATTTTTACTGAACAAGATATTTTAGATGCTGAGCGCTCTTCATTCCTCACTCTTGCTCAAACGCAAGAAACGCAAGCAAGAATTGTATCTATGTTAGATAATGGAATTACGCTTAGAAATTAACCGTTAATGCTATGAAAAAAAATCCTGCAAATTTTATACCTCTTTCACCGCTTTCGTTCTTACATAGAACAGCGGATGTTTATGGTCAGCACACTTCTGTAATTTATGAAAATAGAACTTACACTTGGAGTGAGTCAAGAGAAAGATGCGTTCGAATTGCCTCAAGTCTAAAAAGTTATGGCATAAAGCCAGGTGATACTGTCTCAGTATTGGCATTTAACACCCCAGAAATGTTTGAATCACATTTTTCAATTCCAATGGCTGGCGCAATCCTAAACACTATAAATATTAGACTTGATGCCGCAACAATTGCATACATTTTTGACGACAGTAATGCAAAGATGCTCTTTGTTGACAGAGAGCTTTTTGCAGTTGCATCTGAGGCCCTCTCTATGACTTCAGTTAGTCCAAAAATAGTAGTAATAAACGATTCTTTTGCTGAATCACAGCCTGATATTTCTTCAGATATAACTGATTATGAATCTCTAGTTGTAAATGGAGATCCTCTATATAACTGGCAAATGCCTGATGATGAGTGGAGCCCACTTTCACTCAGCTACACCTCTGGAACAACTGGAAAGCCTAAAGGCGTCGTATATCATCATCGTGGCTCTTATTTAATGAGCATGGGCACTGTGATTGGCTGGAACCTTCCCAACCACCCTGTTTATCTATACTCGGTTCCATTGTTTCACTGCAATGGTTGGGGCCATGCCTGGACAATGGCTGCGATCGCTGGAACTATAATTTGCCTTCGGTCTTTTGCCCCTGAAAAAGTATTTAGCCTCCTTGAACAGCATAATGTAACTCATTTTGGTGGAGCTCCTATAATGCTCAATATGCTTGCCAACGCGCCCAAAGAAACGCAAAAATATTTTGAGAGAGAAATTAAAGTAATGACTGCTGGCGCACCTCCTCCTGCAAAGGTTTTAGAGAGCATGATGAAACTAGGATTTAATGTTATGCATGTATATGGATTGACTGAAACGTATGGACATATCCTTCAAGCCGCACCTCAAGCATCTTGGCTTAATGAGAGTCCAGCCGAGCTTGCTAAATTAAGCTCAAGGCAGGGAGTAAGATTCCCAATGACCGAGGATGTTAGCGTCATTGATCAAGAGACTGGGCAGCGAGTTCCGCATGACGGAGAGGCGATTGGTGAAATTGTAATTCGCTGTAACACTTGTATGATGGGCTATTGGAACAGCCCCAAGGCAACAGAAGAGGCATTTGCAGGTGGCTGGTTTCATAGTGGCGACCTAGCAGTAATTCATAGTGATGGCTATATTCAAATTAAAGACAGATCAAAAGACATCATCATATCGGGTGGTGAGAATATTTCTTCCGTGGAGGTTGAAAATGTACTTTATCAACATCCTGCAGTCGGAGAAGCAGCAGTTGTAGCAATGCCAAATGAGACTTGGGGAGAAGTGCCGTGTGCATTTGTAGAACTCAAGTCTAACCAAGAGGCTTCTGAAGATGAGCTTATAGCCTTTTGCAAAAACAATATGGCTAAATTTAAAAGGCCAAAAAAAGTTGTCTTTGGGCCGCTGCCAAAAACCGCAACTGGGAAAATACAAAAACACGAGCTTAGAGCGTCAGTTAAAAACCTAGGAGAAGAATAATGTCATACTATACTGCGCCTGTAGAAGATATGAGTTTTGTATTAAAAGAAGTTGTTGAAATTGAAAAACTTTGTAATGAGATAGGCCTTGATGCTTCAACAGTTGACATAATTGATACTGTTTTAGATGCTGCAGGAAAGCTTGCAAAAGAAGAGATAGAACCAATTAACAAAACTGGTGACTCAGAGGGTTTAAAAATTGACAGCTCTGGCAAAATCACTACTGCAACTGGTTTTAAAGAGGCGTACCAGCACTTTGTTGAAGGAGGATGGGGCTCGTTACAATTCTCACCTAATTATGGAGGACAAGGCGTCCCTTTTGTCGTTGCTGCAAGCGTTCAAGAAATGTGGCATTCGGCAAACATGTCATGGGGTCTGTGCCCTCTCCTTACCCAGGGAGCAGTGGAAGCAATAACTCTAAATGCAAATGAGGAACTCAAACAGCGCTACCTTCCAAAGCTTATATCTGGTGAGTGGAGCGGCACGATGAATCTTACTGAAGGTGATGCAGGGACAGATGTTGGTTCGCTTAAAACGCGAGCAACTCCAAACGGTGATCATTATTTAATCTGTGGTCAAAAAATTTATATCACTTGGGGCGAGCACGATATGTCTGAGAATATCATTCATTTAGTGTTGGCCCGACTGCCAAACTCTCCTCAGGGTGTTAAAGGCATATCTTTGTTTTTAGTGCCAAAGATTCTTGTCAATGATGATGGCTCCCTTGGAGAGTCAAACGACTTAAAAGCATTATCAATTGAGCACAAAATTGGAATTCATGCTTGCCCGACGTGCGTCATGAGCTATGGAGAAGAAGATGGGGCAATTGGCTACTTAGTTGGCGAGGAAAATAGAGGTATTCAGTGTATGTTCACAATGATGAATAATGCAAGACTCACAGTTGGACTCCAGGGAGTATCAGTTTCAGAACGTGCGTACCAACAAGCGCTTAGTTTTTGTAATGAACGTGTTCAAGGAATTGCTCCAGGATTTCAAGAGCCTGGTCCAATCGCTAGGCATCCTGATGTGCAAAGAATGTTAGCAAACATGAAATCCATTACCGAAGCATCGAGAGCTTTAGCCTATTCCGCTTGTGCAGAAGTTGACTATTCTGGAAGCGACTTGCCAGCAGAATTATTAGAAAAACATAAAAGGAAACTTGGAGTCTTAACGCCGGTTGTAAAGGGCTGGTGCACTGAAACCGCACAAGAAGTTGCCTCTGTCAGCCTTCAGTGTCACGGAGGAATGGGCTATGTTGAAGAGACTGGAATTGCTCAGATTTTAAGGGATGCACGCATACTTCCAATCTATGAAGGGACCAATGGAATTCAAGCAATGGACCTCATTGGTAGAAAAATCATTAGCGATGATGGGCTTGGAGTTAGGGAGCTTATTTTAGAAATGCAAGAATGTGTCGAAGCCCCATCATTATCAAAGCTGATTTCCATGTCGCAGATTGATCGGTTTAAAAAGTCTCTTGATGATCTTGAAGAAACTGTTTCGATTATTACTAAAAACTCTGATGACAAAGAATTTACTGGAAAAATTGCCTTTGATACACTCATGATGATTGGAACTATTTCAGCAGCTTGGCAAATGCTTTTAAGTGTTCAGAGGGCATCAGTTGCTTTTAAAAACAACACATCATCTTCTGAATTTTTAAAAGAAAAAACTGAAACTGCAAAACACTATCTAGACTTTATCATGCCAAGATATCTATCAAATTTTTCAACAATATCTGCGTGTACGAATTAATTACATTTACCCTATTGCAATAATATTGCATTTAGGATATATTATCCTGTTTTAATTAAACAGGACTCAAAAATGTTAAAACTTAGCTTTCTTTCGTTGCTATTAATTTCTTCTTTTGCAAGCGCAGAGGAAGAAAGGCGTGCAGATGCACATGCCCACGGACTAAACAATTTTTCAATGGTAATCAGTCAAAATCAAGTTGCTATTACTTATGAAATGCCAATAGTTCAACTACTTGATGAACATGACGAGCATGATGAGAATGATGAACATGACGAGCATGATAAGTTAACCGTATCAGATGAATCATTAGCTGAATTTCAAAATTATTCACAATTATTTGCATTTCCTAAAGGTGCTAATTGTGACTTAGTTTCATTTAAATCTGAACTTCACAGTGTCTCAACAGAAGGAGATCACAAAGATGTCGAATTATCATATGAGTTTTCTTGCAATGAGCCAAGCCAATTAAAGAGCATTACCATTAATGCATTCAATCACTTCAGCGAACTAGAAAATTTATACTTCGAGGCAGTAATAAACAATAAAGCGCTAACAAAAAGCCTAAAATCTGACGTCGATAAAGTAATATTTTAAATGAGAATCTGATGTTAGAAACACTAGGACTGGAATACCATTATCAGCACGGTAAAAAAATTGTGTTTCCAGAAATAGAGGTTAAAAGGGGACAGCGATTATTGATTAGTGGCTTTTCAGGCTGTGGTAAAACTACTCTACTCAGCCTGATTGCTGGCGCCTTAAAACTTCAAGCTGGTGATATTAAGTTTGATGGCATTAATTACTCTTCAATGTCCTCCCTGCTTTTGGATAAATTTAGAGCAGATCACATCGGCTATATTTTTCAAACACTTAACCTTATTCCATTTTTAAGTGTTTCAGAAAATATAGCATTGGGTATTAGATTCTCTCAATCTAGAAAATCTAAAGTCAATGATCTAAATCAAGAAATCACTAGACTGGTCAAATCACTAGGGCTAGGAAAAGAGGTTTTAACAACTCCAGTAAACCGCCTAAGTGTTGGTCAGCAACAAAGAGTTGCAGTTGCTAGAGCTCTGCTTGGCAAGCCAGATTTAATTTTAGCTGATGAGCCAACCTCTGCTCTTGATGCTGAAACGACTAAAAAATTTTTAAATGAGGTGATGGACGCCTTTGACTCAACCAAACAGGCAATAATTATGGTGAGTCATGACGCCTCTATTACACATTACTTTGACACTGTCATAGATTTGAATAAACAGCATGCTTAGTCTTTTGCTTAAATCAATGCGCTCAAGGATTATTCCGACATCGCTTGTGACGATATCTTTGATGGCTTCAATGGTTCTGCTATTAAGCATAGAGAGAATTCAACAAGGCACAGAGGAAGGCTTTAATCAAAGTATTTCAGGTGTTGATGCAATTATTGGACCAAGGTCGAGCTCTCTTGAATTGGTTTTATACACAGTTTTTCATCTTGGTAGGCCCACAAACAACATCACAACGAAGACTGTCAATGATATTAAGCAGAGAAGTGATATAAGTTGGCTGGTTCCAATTGCACTAGGTGATAGTCATAGAGGGTTTAGGGTTGTAGCGACTCAATCAAATTACTTTGAGCACATTAAATACGGCAACAATCAATCATTGATTTTTTTGAACGGAGTAGCATTTTCTGAACTATCGGAGGCAGTCTTGGGGTCTGATGTTGCTGAAAGACTTAATTACAATGTTGGTTCAGAAATTCAAATCACCCATGGCTCAGTTGAGTCAATAGGTAGCAAGCATGATGACTTTTCATTTAAGGTTACAGGGATTCTTAAGAAAACAGGAACCCCAATTGATCAAGCTATTTTTTTGGACCTAAAGGGCTATGAGCTGCTTCACCTTGGATGGATGAGCGGGAAAAAAGTATTCAGCCTTGATGATATTGACTTGTCGTCTCTGCCAGCTGGAGCTTTAGACCCAAAAACAGTTACAGCTGCTTTTGTGGGCCTTAAATCAAAGATAACTTTATTTAAATTTACCAAGAGTATTAGAGAATACTCGAAGGAGGCTATATCTGCTGTAATACCGGGCATAGCATTGTCAGAGCTTTGGTCAATTGTTGGGTTAGTTGATAAAGGATTTCAGCTTCTAAGCTGGATTATTATTGCAATCAGCCTCATAGCAATGGTAACTTTAATTATTGCCAGTTTGGATAACCGTAAACAGGAAATGACAATTTACAGAGCCAATGGGGCCTCGCCAAAATTTTTAGCCATAATGGTAATATGTGAGTCTCTTGTAATTGGATTGGTTGCAATTATTGGTGCAATTATTCTGGTGACAATTGTGACTTACTTTGCAACCAATCAGTTAAACTTGGCTTTAGGCATTTCACCTTCGTTTAAGTGGATCAGCTTGGAGGAAATTAAGGTTTTTGGCTTGATCTTATTTGCTGGAGTATTAAGTAGTTTGGTTCCAGCAGTCATGGTTTTTAGAAAAAATTTACATCAAACATTAAGCTAGTCTGCATGTTAAAAAAAATATCCCTCTCCATTTTAATTTTTTTCTCGTTAAGCTCTTTTGCCATTGTAGTTACTGATGAGTATTTATCTACAATAGAAGAAAACTGGCTAAGCCTTGAGCCAGCTGATGCATATGATTTTATTCCAGAAGATCTGACCTATGAAATCTATAATAGCCCAGAGTTTCAAGCAAAATTAGAAGAGGCTGGAACAAAACTAAATAAATTGCTAGAAGGAGAAGATATTGCACTTGCTGGATTCATGGTTCCAATTGAATATGTAGGATCTGACATTAGCAAGTTTTTGCTTGTCCCTGAAGCTGGTCAGTGCATCCATGTTCCGCCCCCACCTCTAAACCAAACACTGATTGTCGATGTGTCAAACAATCCAATAAAGTTTCGCGATTTATACGTACCAATAATTGTTTATGGGAGAATATCTGTAGGATCGCAAAGTTTTGATATTGCTGATAGCGGATATGCCATTACTGATGCAGTTGTTGAGACGCTGCATTTTAGTGACGAGGAGTATAGAAAAAACGAAGAGGAAAGTGATGATTAATAACGCAAAATTAATGTCTAAATGTTTAGAGTCTGGAAAAAGTGCTACGCCTCAAAGAATGTCAATTATTAATGAACTAGACTCTGCAAGAAAAAATCTTTCTGCCTATGATCTGAGGGACTCTTTAAAAGATAAAGGCCATTCATTTAATATTAGTACAATTTATAGGGTCTTAAGCTTTTGGATTGATGTGGGCGTTGTTCATAAAATGGACTCAAGCAATACTTATCTAGTTTGCAATGATAGCCACACAAACCACTTTCATGTCTTGCTTAACTGTACTAGTTGTAAATCTGTGGAAGAGTCTTGTCAGCTTTCAGCTCAACTTTCTTTACCTAAAAGCAACAAGTTTTCAGTTAATAACTCTCAAGCTGTAGAGCTTAGTGGGCTCTGTAAGATGTGCCAGTAGATAAAAAAACTATTTAACTGCTTATTCTCACCATAAGTTCATTTTTACGAAACATTGGCAGCGTCCATGGTGAATTAAATTGAGCAACCATAAAGCCTCCTTTTATTTCAATCTTGTTTTTTAAAAGCAACTCTGAAAGTTTTTTTTGATAGTTTATGCTTCTAGATTCAGTAGCCCAGCCCCCAAAAGATAGAACAGCGACTTTACCAAGACTCTCTTTCTGAATTGAAACTTCACTTATGTTGGCTTTGGGGAGGTCGCTCATAGAGTGTTCTTTGGGCATTATAAAAGAAATGTTATAAGACTTAAGCCCCTCAGAAGGGCAATCAGCAATAACAGGTGCAGTCATGGCAATTTTCATTTCTTTATCATTGCCACCAAAAATATAACTTGCAATTCTTCTGAATCCAGAAGATGTTGAGGCTTTGTAGTCGGCCTGAACTTTTGTTGTAGCAATAACCATGTCACTATAACGACGAACTTCAAAGCCTTCACACTTGGATATTATTTTATATTCAGGGGTTTCAATTGCCATGTTTCCAGTTTAAGTTATTTTTTTCCAAAATAAGGGATCAATATGGGTGTGTTGTTCTTGTATTCAAGATACTCCTTGTCATTGCCCCATTTTTTTTCAGCTTTTTCTTCTAAAAAAGGCAGTCCACTTATTTTAGTTAAGAGAAGATAGACAAAAACTGGCGACACAAGGGTTAAAAACTGCCAGCCTGAGAGAAGTGGGAGCGATATAATTGCAATGCCCGTCCAAAGAACAATCTCCCCAAAATAGTTTGGGTGGCGTGATATAGACCACAATCCAAGTGTTATAAATTTATCCTTGTTTTCAGGGATTTCACTAAAGCTCTTTTTTTGTTTATCTGCGACAGCCTCGAAAGCAAACCCTAAAACCCAGAGGGAAAATCCTGCTATAAAAAATAAGTCAAGAGCTGCATGCTGATTTAAAACAATAATGGTAACAGCATTTGCTGTCGTTAAGAAAACCCATAGGGCTGAAAGAGTCCATGTCATTAAAAATTTTGGCAACGATTTCTTGATCTCCCTAAACCTTTTGTCTTCTCCACTTTTAACTATTCTTATGTAGAGAAATGTCCCAAGTCTTAGCGTCCATATAGATACAAAAATAGCCACAATAGTCGAGCGCATAGAAACTTGCATTCCTTGGCCTAAAAGTGCAAATATAGAAGTAGCAACTAGAAGTAGAGTTGCGATCATTCCTGTAAAGTCAAAATATTTTTCTGAGCTTGTTACAAGCGAAGGGATTGCAACAATCCAGTGCACAATAAAGCTAACAGCGGCACATAAAAGTATGGCTGGCACGCCGTAAAGTACAGCGCCCTCAACTGTTGCAGCATTTGCAACAAAATAGGCTGTCAAAATACATAAAATAATAGCAACAAGGTCCTTGATATTATCCATTATGGCCTCTCAAAAAGATAGTGGGAAACACCCCATTCAGAGCCACTTTTAAAGCCAAAAAGAACCTCGCATGACATGAAAAAAATACGCCACCTTTGAAACCAAATGCCTGCTTCATCTTTGCCATAAGTTTTTTCGAATAATTTAAGCACTTCAGCTTTATTTTTATCCATCTTGTTAAGCCATGCGAGCGAGGTTTTTTCATAGTGAGTTCCATCTACCCTCCAATCTTTCTCAATTTTCATCCGACTTGGAAAACAGGTTAGGAGCCTATGAGAAGGCATCTGACCGCCACTAAAAAACTCTCTAGCCATCCAGTCTCCCTCATCTTGGTCTTCAAAGGGATAGGCAATTTCTTTATGAGAAAAAATATGAACAAAAAGTTTTCCATCTTTTTTTAACCAGCCACTTACTCTTTTTAGAAGCTCACCATAGTTGCGCATATGTTCAAACATTTCGATTGAAACAACACGATCAAAGCTTTTATCAATTGAAAAGTCATTCATGTCTGCTGTTATAACCTTGATATTTTCTATCTTTAATTTCTTACATTTGTTCTCAATAAACTGCCTCTGGTCCTTTGAATTACTAACAGCAGTAATTTTGCTATTAGGGAAATTTTGTGCCATATAAAGAGTCAAGGAGCCCCAACCACATCCTAATTCTAAGACCTCTTGGCCATCTGAAAGGGATGCCCTTTCACAAGAAAGCTTTAACATCTCCAGCTCTGATTCGTCTAGAGACGAAGCACCCTTTGGCCAATAACCAGAACTGTATTTTAAGTTCGAGCCCAGGACCAATTCAAAAAGCCTTGGTGGAACCTCATAGTGCTGTTCATTTGCTTTTTCTGGAACCAGAGCAATTGGGCTTTCATTTAAAAAGTCAATCCAAGATGAGTGTCTTTTTTCCATTTCAAGCTTGCCAATGCTCGTTGCCTCTAAAAGCCTTTGAGCGCATAAACGCCTTATTCCAAGCCTAATAAGCATGTCTGGTAATAAACCATTTTCTGCAAGTTTTATTAATAATTTAATCATTTTTTTAGTGTGTAATTTTAATGTTTTTGGAGTCAGGTTTAGCAAATATAAACTGAAAATCACCAATTAGGTTTTCAAGAAATCCCGCTTCACAGTAGACTAGGTAAAAAACCCAAATCCTTATAAAAGGATCAGAAAAACCAAGCTCTCTCACTTGCGGCAATACATTTTCAAAGTCTTTACGCCATATCTCGAGTGTCCTTGCATAGTGAAGAGTTATATCTTCAGAGTCAACCATAATTAAATCCGTTTTATCTTTGATGGCTTTCTCAACTTGTGACAATGAGATAAGACATGAGCCAGGAAAAATATATTTTCTGATAAAGTCTACCGAATTTTTATAGGCATTAAAGTCTGGGTCGTTATATGTTATTCCTTGAAGCGCCATTAAACCATTTTTCTTCAGCAATGAAGAGGCCTTTTCAAAGAAGCCAGGCACAAAGTCAGACCCAACAGCCTCTATCATTTCAATTGAAACAACCTTATCAAAAACACCCTCAAGCTCTCTATAATCTTTGTTTAGTAAAGTTATTTTATTATCTAAATTCTCCTTACTAATCAGCTCAGCAACATAATTAAACTGATTGTCTGATATAGTCGTAGTGGTAACTTTACAGCCATAATTTTTGGCTGCATGTGTTGCAAAGCTTCCCCATCCCGTTCCTATTTCAAGAACATGGTCACTACTATTAAGGTTTAGTTTTCGACATAGCCTATCCAGCTTTTCTACCGAGGCATCAAGCATACTTGACTTCTTGTTTAGAAAAATGCCGCTTGAGTAAGTCATGGTTGAGTCGAGCCATAGCTTATAAAAATCATTACTCAAATCGTAGTGTGCCAAGATATTACTCTTGCTTCCTTTTAAGGTGTTTTGTCTAAGCCTATGGATTATTTTAGTGATTGGATTTGTTAATCTTGCAAGTCCAGATTCAAGCCCCTCCATGGTTTTTTTATTTCTAATAATGATCTGAATTAATTCAACCAAATTATCTGCAGACCAATAACCAGCAGTGAAGGCCTCTGCTGCGCCATTGGTGCCGCCACTCCCTAAAAAAACATAAAACTCTTGAGATGAAACAGTTAAGGTTGCCTTAAGCTCTGATTTTGGAATGCCAAATACGTGAATTTCAGAACCATCAATTATTGTCAGCTCACCAGTTTTTAAGCCTTTCAGTTTTTTAAATAAAATCCTTTTAAAGAATGAAGTCATTCTAGTGCTTCTTTGCATTTCTTGAATATTGTTTGCTAGGCCATCAACTGAAAGTCTGTCTTTAGTTTGAATTTCTTGAGTCATAGTTTGTCAGGATGTGTAAAAAATGGAGCTCTTTTTACATAGAGCATAAATGCTTGCCAATGGATTCTATATACAACCATCAGCGTGATAAATGGAAACCTGGAAATTGCCTTAACAAGCCCTGCGTTTGAAAATGCACGCCTCTTTAAGTCAAGCGAAACATTAAAAACCTTTTCACCATCTTTAAAGTTTTTCATTTTTACATTTAGAGAGTCTTCAGGCTGTGAGAAAAACCACTCATAATCATGGTCCATCCCCCAAAAAGGGCTTACATGTAGTTGTTTTTTTGGAGAGGCGATAAACCCCGTCCTAGTATTATTTTCTGTCTGCTCTTCAATAATGTAGGCATGCCTTTCTTTCCATGGTGTGTTTGTTACTTCAGCCATTATGGCCTCAACCTTTTGGTCTAAATCATCAAAACAGTAATAAAAACTTACTGGATTAAAACAATGCCCAAAGTATCTCAAGTGCGTCAGGAGTCTAATTGGCCCTTTAAAAACTTTACCAGTTTTTTCATGAAGTGTTTTTCGAACCGCACTATCTAAGTCTAAGTCTGGGTCTCCATGGTAGTCCTTCCTTTTAAATGAAACAAGCGCAGGCTTATTAATGTTCCAAAGAAGTGATGGCTTCATCGTGGATGCTAAAGACGAGATATCAATATAGGCCATAAAAATTGGGTATGAAAAAAACCGCTTAAACGGGGTGTGTCGCTGATGACTAATCGTACCCCAATACAGTTGGTGATTTTTAGAGAGCATCATAAGGCCTTATCAAAAAAACTACAAACATCAAGGGCACTGTTAACGCCATCCTCATGAAAACCATTTCCCCAATATGCCCCGCAATAAAAAGTGTTATTTACACCACTTATTTTATTCTTTTCTTTTTGTGCTTTAACGCCCTTGACCGTGAAAAGAGGATGGTGGTAGACTAAAGTCTTAATTATTTTGCTTGTGTCAACATCCCCATTACTATTTAGGGTTACTAAAAAATTAGTCTTCGACTTTAATGATTGCAAAATATTCATGTTATAGGTTAGCGTCACCGGCTTACTTTGATCACCGCTCAAAAGGTAGTTCCAACTAGACCATGTTATTTTCTTTTTAGGCAATATAGAAGAGTCTGTGTGCAGCAGTGCCACATTTTTTTGATAAGGCAGAGAGCCTAAAATTTTAACTTCTTCTTCACTAGGGTCCTCTAATAATGCCAATGCTTGATCACTGTGTGTTGCAAATATAACTTTATCAAACTGATGAGAGGCAAAATCCTTTCCATAAAAAACCTCAACACTATTTTTGCTTCTTATAACCTTGGAAACTGGGGTTGAAAGCAAAATTTTATTTTTAAATCCTGCAATTATTTTTGGTATGTATGCTTTTGAGCCGCCCTTAATTACGAACCATTGGGGACGATTAAATATTTGAAGTAGTCCATGGTTTTTGAAAAATCTAATATAAAAAACTGCTGGCATTTCTGTTGTTTTTTTCGCTGCTGTTGACCATATGGCAGCACCCATTGGAATTATATAGTGCTCAATAAAGTTCTTACTAAATTTATGGTTAATCAAAAATTCATAGATTGTTGTTGACTCGTTTAAATTATTTAGCTTTGCCACTGATATGCGATTAAATCTTAAAATGTCTTTAAGCATCATCAAGAAAGAAGGTCGAAATAGGTTGAGGCGTTGAGCAAATAAAGAATTTAGGGAGCCTCCAGAATACTCTAGTTTTTGTCCTGGAGCCTTAACGCTAAAACCCATAGAAGTTTTTTGCGTGTCAACTTTAAGTTTTTGAAGAAGCTTTATAAAGTTTGGATATGTGTTTTCATTGTAAACAATAAAGCCAGAATCAATCAGCCACTTCTTTTTGTCTACCTCGATTTGATGGGTGTGGGTATGGCCGCCTATATAATCATTAGCTTCCAAAATGGTAATATCATGTTGTTTGTGAAGAAGGTGTGCGGCTGTTAAGCCAGATATTCCGCTTCCAATAATAGCAATTTTCATAGTATAAAATCAAATATGTATTATAGAGCCCCCCTTATTAGGCTAGATACATATCATAACCAACATCTGGTCACAATTATTTTAAAAAGGCATAATTATAAAGGGTGTTTTTTTGAGTTGTATGTTTTTTTAGTGAATAGGGGAGTAAGTCGCTGCCTATATAGGTAATTAGAGAAAATATGCTTTGCTTAATTCAAAAAAATATGGGATAATCGTCGCCTTTCAGCCAACATGAGCTGGAAAAAGGGCTAACTAAATCTTTATAAAGTTAGTATTTTAATGTATCACACAGAGCCCCAATATTAGCCAGGGTGCCTTTTTAATAAGGTTGGTTAATAGGCAATGTGGAAGTCTTAACCCAGGAGAAAAATATGGCGAAAGCGTCAATGAAAAAAATGTTAGAGGCAGGTGTTCATTTTGGTCACAGGTCTCGTTTTTGGCATCCAAAAATGGAGCCTTTTATCTACGGAACACGAAATGGTGTTCACATAATTAACCTAGAAAAAACTCTACCACAATTTAATGATGTCCTCAACTTTGCAAGCAAAACTGCTGCTGCTGGAGGATCAATCCTTTTTGTTGGCACAAAGAGAGCAGCAAGCAACATTATTAAAGAAGAGGCAATTCGATGTGGAATGCCTTATGTCAACCATCGCTGGCTAGGTGGCATGATGACAAATTACAAAACTATTAAAGCTTCTATTAAACGCCTGAAGGATCTTGAATTTCTTGCAGAAGAAAACTTTTCCCAGTTTACAAAAAAAGAAGCACTCATTATGACTAGAGAGCAAGAAAAACTTGAAAGAAGTCTTGGTGGAATTAAAGATTTAGGCAGCATTCCTGATGTTATTTTCGTGGTTGATATTGGTCATGAAAAGAACGCGGTTCGTGAAGCCCATACTTTACAACTTCCAATTATCGGTGTTGTTGACACAAATCACAGTCCTGAGGGAATTGATTATGTTATAGCGGGAAATGATGACTCAATAAGAGCAATTGGTTATTATGCGAGAGAAATTGCTAATGCAATACTAGAGGCTAAAGCCTCAATTGTAGAAACCAAAGCTGCAGTTAAGAAATCTGCGCCTGCTGCTAAGACTGAAGCTGCTGCTGAAGAAAAGAAGCCTGCTGCTAAGAAAGCAGATAGTGAATAAATAGCTATACAGAGTATATATAGGAGAGAGTTATGGCAATTACAGCCGCTTTAGTTAAAGAACTAAGAGAAAGAACTGGTGCAGGCATGATGGACTGCAAAAAAGCATTAGTTGAGACCAATGCAGATTTGGAGGCGGCAATAGATTTAATGCGCGCATCTGGAGCAGCAAAAGCTGCAAAAAAAGCTGGACGTGTGGCCTCTGAAGGGCTTGTAAATGTTACTATCAGTGAAGACAAGATGCATGCTGCAATTCTTGAGGTTAACTCTGAGACAGACTTTGTAACTAAGGGGTCGGCCTTTATTGAATTTGTTGACACTTTAGGCGCCCTAGCATTAAAGAATAAACCCTGTCTCTTATACACATCTCCGAGCCCA